>SMTZ1_10000218_pt1 | contig 49509 bp, 51 predicted proteins | sample DeeMarSWOR136_30_FD_25667 | JGI IMG/M metagenome (IMG submission 25667) | reverse complement strand
GAATGGCCATTGGCGAGCTCTCATGAAGGCTCCGGCCTGCTGATCATCTTTCGGAGAGCCAGGATCATGCATATATCTTAGGGGTTGTCAGCATAGTTGTAAAACTTCTGCTCAAAATAAGTTCGAACTTCGTTCAGGAGTTCCCGAGGTTAAATGGCCTCTACCTCTTTTACCTCGGGCACCTCTTGTTTCAATACCCGCTCAACTCCTTGTTTAAGGGTCATCTGTGACATCGGACAGCCGCCGCAGGCACCCGTGAGCTTGACCTTCACCACCCCGTCCTGAATATCGATCAACTCAATATCTCCTCCGTCGGCTTGCAGGGCCGGCCTAATCTTCTGTAAGGCCTTTTCCACGTTCTCCCTCATCTTCTTTCCTCCTTGTCTTGGCGTTCAGCCCTCTCTTCCCTTCTCCTGCTTATGCCAATTGACCCGCGGCTTCTTATTCAAAACATTGAACACCCCTTATCATAATATATCCCGGCACAGGGACTGACTTCAAGTGCTCCCCTTCTCCTCCAGGTACTTTTCCACCGCGAAGGCCGCCGTTGCCCCGTCCCCCACCGCTGTAGCCACTTGCCTCAGCAATTTTTTCCGGGCATCTCCCGCCGTGAAAATACCCTCTACCGATGTTTGGAGGTTCTCCTCGTTCACGAGGATATATCCATTCTCATCCAATTCCACCACGCCCTTGAGAAATGCCGTTTTGGGCGTTATCCCGATGAACATGAAGACACCCTCTGTCGGAACCTCCCTCACCTCACCGGAGGTTACGTTTCTCACGAGAACGCTCTCCACGGTCTGATTCCCCTTAATCTCTTCAACAACGGTACTCCAAAGAAAATCGATCTTGGGGCTGGCAAAAGCTTTCTCCTGATAGATCTTGGTGGCCCTCAGGGCATCCCGTCGATGGATGATAGTGATTTCCTTGGCGAATCTGGTCAAAAAGAGCGCTTCGGTCAATGCGGAATCACCCCCTCCCACGACCACGATCTTACTATCCTTGAAGAACGCCCCATCGCAAGTCGCACAGTAGGAGACCCCACGCCCCGTAAATTCCGCCTCCCCACGAATGCCCAGTTTCCGGTATTCCGTTCCTGTGCAGATGATGACGGCCTCGGCCCGGTACGCTTTCTCTATCGTCTTTACTAATTTTTGATCTCCGACTAATTCAAGGCCAACTACCTCGCCCGTCTCCACCATGAGCCCAAACTCCTTGGCCTGCTCATCCATGAGATTGCTTAACTCCATCCCGGTAATTTGGGAAAAACCGGGGTAATTCTCGATGACATCGGTAGTCATCATCTGGCCTCCCACGGCCATCGCCTCTAAAAGGAGAACCTTGAGCCTCGCCCTGGATGCGTAGAGTCCTGCCGTTAAGCCTGCAGGTCCCCCCCCGATGATGACAACATCATATTTCTTTCCACCTTGAGTGTTGTGGGATCCATTTCCCTTCCGGTTCATTCCTTTTCCTTTCCCTGTATCATCTCATTGGAGGATTTGGAGGATATGGAAATATATATGGCATTTCTCATTCCCTGTCAAATCGAACCCAGCTGGCCCGGTACCTCTGGAGCACTCCCTTATCCCCTTCCTCTCAGCCTCAACCTTAACCTTAGCCTCAACCTTACGCTCAGCCTGTTACTTCTTATTCCCCACTCCTTACTGCTAACTATTGTCGGCCCTCCCCCCCTCTAACCTCCATCCTTAACCTCAACCTCAACCTTAGCCTCACCTTGACAAGACCAGTTGCTGCACTGTACATTTTTTTGGTTTCACCTCTTTGAATTTTCCTCAAGGGTTTTCGGAGGCCATTATGGAAAGGACCTTATCCATCGTAAAGCCGGACGGAGTCGAACGGGGATTAATGGGTGAAGTCATCAAGAGGTTCGAGGACAACGGCTTAAAGGTAATTGGGCTGAAGATGGTAAAGATGTCCAAGAGGGAAGCAGAGGGATTTTACACGATTCATCGGGGGAAATCCTTTTTTGAGAGCCTCACCACATTCATGTCTTCAGGCCCGGCGGTAGTCATGGTCTTGGAAGGGGATAATGCCATCCAAAGAGTGAGGGATTTGATGGGTGCCACTAATCCTCAAGAGGCAGTCGACGGGACCCTTCGAAGGCAGTTTGGGTCAAATATCGAAAGAAATGTCGTACACGGTTCCGATGGTCCCGATACAGCGGCATTCGAAATTGGCTACTTCTTTCATGCCCTCGAAATAGTTCGATGAGAGGGCTCTGCATATCGGGGTTTGACGTAAGCCGAAAAATTCCCTACTATACAGAGATTACGACTTTTTCCCCTGGAAGATGGGGGTACAGAATCCCTTTTCTGTAGGAGAGTAGATGGAAAAAACCGGGGTTATTGCTGGGACGGCTTTTCGGCAGATAGGCCTCTTAGAGGAAGCGAATCCGGTGGAGGTATCCACCCGCTTCGGAAAGGTGACCCTTTTGGAATCCGATGATATCGTCTTTCTGCCTCGACATGGAGTGGAAGATAGTATCCCCCCTCATCAAATCAATCACCGGGCTAATCTCAGTGCTTTCAAGGAGTTAGGGATACCCAAGATTATCGGGGTTAACTCGGTAGGAAGTCTCAAGCCGGAGATTCCCCCCAAAACCCTCGTCATTCCCCATGATTATATCAACTTTTGGGGGATCCAAACCCTCTTCGACGAAGAAATTCGCCATATCACCCCGGGATTGAACGAGGACCTCCGTCAGCTCATCCTCGGGGTTGCAAAAAGACAAAAGATCCAGGTAACCGGCGAAGGTATCTATATTCAAACCAGGGGACCACGGCTGGAAACTCGTGCCGAGATTAGCCTGTTACGACATTTCGGTGACATAGTGGGTATGACCATGGCAAATGAAGCCACCCTCGCGGAGGAGCTCTCCATCCCTTACGCAAGCATCTGCTCCGTCGACAACTATTGCCATGGAATTTCCCAAACACCCCTTAAGGCCGAGGACATTCTTCGTACGGCACGCAGCAATATGGAGAGGGCGAAAAGGCTCGTCCTGGCCACTATCGAGGAGGTAAGGTGAGCATTCTAATCAAAGGGGTCGCCCTGAATGGACAGAAGAAGGATATCTATGTCCGAGGTAACTTTATTGAAAAGGTCGACGATTCCATCGCTTTATCGGCGGATGTCCAAATATCAGGGGATGGCAAGGCGGCCATTCCTTCCTTTATCAACGGGCACACCCACGCAGCTATGACCCTCCTCCGGGGGTATGCTGATGACATGCACCTTCAGGACTGGCTTGAGAAGAAAATATGGGTGGCGGAGGCCCACATGACGGAGGAGGACATCTACTGTGGAGCGAGGCTTGCCTGTTTAGAAATGATTAAAACGGGGACCACTTTTTTCAACGATATGTATTGGTTCTGGAAGGGAACGGCCCTTGCGGTTCAGGAAATGGGGATCCGCGGCGCCATAAGCGCCGTCTTCATAGACTTCTTTGATAAGAAAAAAGCCGAAGAACAGATCGAAATCAATATGAAACTATTCGAGGAGAGCGGAAATTTCGGTGACCGGGTTACTTTCACCCTGGGCCCCCATGCCATGTATACCGTCTCCGAGGAGAGCTTGAAGTGGGCGGCAGATTTCGCCCGCGACCATAGGCTCCTTATCCACATTCACCTCTCTGAAACCCAAGAAGAGGTTGAGGACTGCATCCGAAAGCAGGGAATGCGCCCCGCTGAATACCTGGAGAAAATCGGTTTCTTGGGACCAAATGTTATCGCCTGCCACGGAGTCTGGCTGAAGCAAAAGGAAATTTTACTCCTGAAGAAACATGATGTAAAGGTAGTCCATAACCCCATCTCCAATATGAAATTGGCCGTTGGAAAGGCCTTTCCCTATGAGAGGCTGAAGACGGCCGGGGTTACCATATCCCTTGGTACAGATGGATGCTCATCCAACAACAACCTGGATATGTTGGAGAGCATGAAATTCGCATCCCTCTTACAAAAATACCACCATAAAGACACCACTGTCCTTCCAGCCCTCGAGGTTTTCCAGATGGCCACCATCAATGGGGCCAAGGCCTTTGGCTTGAACTGCGGGGAGGTTAAGGAGGGCGCCCTGGCGGACATTGCCCTGATCGATCTCCAAAGACCCGAATTAACTCCTCATTTCGACCTCTACTCAGACCTGGCCTACTCCGGGAATGGTGGGTGCGTCGACACCGTCATTTGCGATGGGAAGGTACTCATGGCCAACCGAAAGGTAGAGAATGAGGAAACAATTTTGGAGGAAGCGAGGCGATGTGCTTTCGACCTCATAAAGCGGGCATCTAAGTCCAATGGTTGAGCAATTTATCGTTGACCGCATGCTGGGAAGACTGGCGAAATGGCTGAGAATCCTCGGATATGATACCCTCTATTGGCGAGGGAACGATTGGCAGGTGCTCGTGGAAAAAGGGAGGGATCGAATATTCTTAACCCGCGCTACGAAATTTCCCCCTGGAGGAAACTTCCAAGGGGTTATTCTGGTTAGGGAGGACAATCCAAACCTCCAGCTGAGGAATGTCGTCCGGGAGTTGGGCCTGAAGATCCATGAACATCGCTTCTTCTCCCGTTGTATTATCTGCAACAGACAACTGGAGAAGATCCCCAAAGAGGAGGTGGAGGGAAGGGTTCCAGATTTCATCTTCTCCACCTATTCCGAATTCAACTCATGTCCCGGTTGTTCCCGAATCTATTGGAAAGGCACCCATCAAGAGAATATGCGGAGAAAAGTCCTGGAGTTATTGTCTCATTGAGTCGGGATTCGGAAACCAGGATAGAGGGATGAGAATCCTAACAGGGAGGGCAAAGGGAAGGAAACTGACCGCCGTCAAGACGGGGGGAATCCGGCCAACCCGCGACAGCGTGAAGGAATCGATCTTCGGTATGATACAGGGCCACGTGGAGGGGAGCACTGTCCTTGATTTGTTTGCGGGAACGGGAAGTCTGGGGCTCGAGGCCCTTAGCCAAGGGGCGAAAAAGGCCATCTTCGTCGAAAAAAACAAAACCTGCCTGAGGGCCTTGATGAAAAACAGGGACCTCTGTGGCTTCCAAGACCGGGCTGAAATCGTCTCCCTGGACGTAGAGGCTGCCATGGAGGCACTGATGGGCAGGGGTGAAAAGGTCGATCTTGTCTTCTTAGATCCACCCTACGAAAGGGGTTATGTGGACAAAACCTTGCGCTTCATCAATGCCCATGATATGGTAAAAAATGGGGGAGTGGTCGTGGTCGAACACGGTTCCGCAGAACACCCCTCTCCTCAGTGGAAAGGGCTGTCGCTGAGAAAGCGAAAAAGGCATGGAGATACGGTGATCTCCATCTTTCAATGGCGCTCATCGTTCCGATCATCGGAACTTTGACGAAAGGCGGTCTTCAATGGGAAGGATAGCAGTATATCCAGGAGCCTTTGATCCCATTACCAATGGCCATGTCGATATCATCGAGCGTGGTTTGGAAATTTTCGATGGTGTCATCGTGGCCATTGCCGATAACGCCCAGAAGAAGTCCCTCTTTACCATCGACGAGAGGGTAGAAATGGCTAAGATAGCATTGCAGGACATCCCCGATGTCGTGGTTGAGAGCTTTAGCAGCCTTTTGGTGGATTACGTCGAGAAGACAAATGCCAGCGTAATCTTGAGAGGATTGAGGGCCACCTCGGACTTCGAATACGAATTCCACATGGCCCATATGAACAAGAGCCTGAATAGAAACCTGGATACCCTTTTTATGATGACCGGAAGGGACTTCTTCTTCATCTCCTCGAGAACCATCAAAGAGGTGGCCAGTTTGGGGGGCGACGTGAACGGGTTTGTCCCTGACATCGTAGCCGAACGACTTCAGAAGAAATTCAAAATCCGCCCCTCAAAATGAGCCTCCATTGACGAACCCCCCAAGGGTGAAGGGCTTTGCCCAATCTCTTCCTCATTCCATTGGATCTCGACGGGCAAGAGCATCATCCAAACCGACGAAAGACCTTAGGAAAGATTCCATGAAACACCTTATCCTCTGCGATTTCGACGGGACGATCAGCGTCAGGGATATGGGCTACGAGCTCTTGTGCGCGTTTACCAGAGGCAACTGGGAGAAGATCGACCGGCTGTATGGGGAGGGGAAAATCGGCTCCAGTGACGCCTATGAACGAATAGCCAGGATCTGCAAGGTAACCCCCGAGGAGATGGAAAGCTTCATCATGGAGCGATCCCTCATCGACCCCTACTTCGGGAGATTCCATGAATATTGTCTTCGCGAGGGCATCGATCTGAAAATCGTCAGCGATGGTTTCGATATCTATATCAAGCGGCTCCTTGAACATCACTGCCTCCCCCCTATACCCATTTTCTCAAACCGAATTTCCTTCAAAAGGGGCGGGAGAATCCGCTTTGAGCACCCTTGCCATAACCCGGATTGCGGCCGTTGTGGAACCTGTAAGAGGACAATCCTGCTCGAAGAACGTCCCTTTTACGACCGGATCACATACATCGGCAATGGATATTCCGATCGATGCGCCGCTCAGGAGGCGGACCGGGTTTATGCCAAGGAGGTCCTCTTTGAGATCTGTGTTCGAGAGGGAACCAATTGTACCTATTTCGACCATTTCGGGGAGATTATGGACGATCTCTCCAAGAGGACCAGGGGGCTCATCTTCGACTTGGACGGAACGCTTATCGACTCCTATGATGCCATCTATATCGGGCTTAAGGAGGTTTTTAACCACTTCGGCATTTCCCCGTTACCCCATCACCAATTGGGGGAATACCTGGGGAGATCGCTGGAGGAAATCCTGAAGCCCTTCCTCCTACCTCGTCAAATAGAGGAGGCCAAATCCGTCTTCCGCACCAAATATCGCGACATTTACTTGGAAAAAACCTCGGTTCTCGAGGGTGCAGAGGCCGTCATCGAAAAGCTCTTTCGGCGATCGATCCGACTAGCAGTGGCCTCCAACAAGTCGGGGAAGTTTTGCCGGAAACTCCTCTCCCAGCTCGGGATCGATCACTTCTTCACCACCATCATGGGAGTTGGGGATGGCTTGAGGCCGAAACCCTTTCCCGACATGGTACATGCCATTGTACTGGATTTGGGCCTTCACCCCAAAGAAGTTGTGATGGTGGGAGATACGATTGAGGACATCGAAGCCGGAAAGGCAGCCGGGGTAGATGTCTACGCCCTGAGCAACGGGCACCACCCCCTGGAAAAGCTCATACGAGAAAGGCCGAGACGCATATTGAGGGAATTGAGGGACTTACCTCAAGCCCTCCGCGCCTCATAACTAGTTACCGGTTACTAGTCATCGGTTATTTGCCAATAACGGTTAACCAATCACCAGTAACCCTTATCCTGCCCGATTAGCCGAAGCGGAACCTCAGGGCGTCTTTCACAAAGCCGATGGGATTGTGGATCGTGACCTCATCCGAACCGGCAAAGAGCAGGCCAACCGCCTTATTCCCCTCTCCGTCCACCAGCAGAGAGCCCGAATCCCCACCCTTGGACATGTTCGTGGTGAGGATCTGGTTTGTAAAGAGGGCGGTCCTCCCACCTCCATATCCTACCTGCACCGAGGCATCCAAAAGCTGAACGGTTCCCGTTGTCAAGCCCGTAGTCCGGCCGCTCTTCTTCACCTCCATGCCCAGTTCCGCTTCTCTCTCCCCTGTCACCGCCCCAATCTCCAGAATTTCACTGCTGACCACATCGTGGCCCACGGGCTTTGCCAGGGCACCATCCACCTGATTCGCCTGTTGAATCACGACCGGCAACAACCGATGCTTCGAACCCACAAGCCGTGCAAGGAAATTGCCTATCCCGGCCGCGGCCTTGGAAAAGGGGCAAGGGGATGGAGGGGGTTCTGACTCGAATTGGATGGGAACGAACCTCCCCAAATTCGCGATGGTATCCTCGGCCATGGTCCCGCCATCGTGGGGCCCTGGTTGCAGGATGGGATCTCCCTGAGTCGCATCATTGCTGTTTGCCATGACGTGGTTGTTAGATAGAATGAGAATCTCATCCGTTTCCTCGTCCCTTACCAGGACTCCCAGGGTCCCAGCCGTTATCTTAAAATGACCGATACTCACTCCCCCGGGGGCGGGCCTCCACCGATCGGTCCTCTCCTGGAGTGCAACAATCTCGCCAACCTCGATGACATCGGTAATTACACCCTCGATTTGGGCAGGAATGACATCTCTTTGTTCCAACTGCTCCGCGGATACCTTCTCCTTGACCATCACCACAAGGGCCATGCGATCCGTCTTGACCCCTTTCGTCTCCTTGTATCCGACGCCGAGCCCCACCACATTTTTCTTGGCAATGATGGACGTCCCGTGCTTCTCCTTGACCCTTCTAATATCTTCTGCCTCAGACATTGTTCTCCCTCCTTCTGTTCAATCTCACCATCTAACTCGTCAACCGTCTCAAAGCCTCAACGTATTTCTCCCTAGTCTTCTCTATAATCTCCCGAGGGAGCTCGGGGGCTGGGGGCGATTTGTCCCAATCCAGGCTGAGCAGGTAATCCCTTAGAAACTGTTTATCGAAGCTCTTCTGGGGGCCACCGGGACGATACTCATCCTCGGGCCACAAGCGGGATGAATCGGGGGTGAGAACCTCATCAATGAGAATCAATTTATCACCTGATATGCCAAATTCGAATTTGGTGTCAGCTATGATGATCCCCTTTTTCTCCGCTATTCCGCGGGCCCTCCGATAAATGGAAATGCTCATTGCCTCAATGCGCTCGGCCCTCTCCCTGCCGACGAGCGCAACCACCCGCCCAAAGGAGATGTTTTCGTCGTGAGTTCCGGCCTCCGCCTTGGTGGCCGGGGTGAAGATGGGTTCCTCCAACTTCGAGGATTCCAACAAACCCTCAGGCAGTCTAATCCCACAAACCTCCCCCCTTGTCTGATATTCCGTCCAGCCGGATCCCGACAGGTAACCCCTCACCACACATTCGACGGGTAGGGGTTCGGCCTTTTTCACCCACATCGTTCGACCGGCAAGTATCTCCTGATAAGGCTTACACACCTCAGGAAAATCCTCCACTTCGGTGGAGATGAGATGGTTGGGAACGATATCTTTGGTGGCATCAAACCAATATCGAGATATCTGAGTCAATACCATCCCTTTGTCCGGTATGGGATTGGACATCACGACGTCAAAGGCCGAAATCCGATCCGTTGCAACGATCAACAGCGTTTCCCCGAGGTCATAGATGTCCCGGACCTTGCCCCTCCCCTTCAAGGGCAGATCCTTAAAATCCGTCTGAACGACTTCTTCGCTTGCCATGGTTTCCCCCGTTAATGAATCCTTAGAGTTCGCATACGGTTGGTAGCCCCGGCCACCTCATAAATCCTGGGCTTGGCCAAATTACCCACCCGGTAAGGCAGGAGCATGTCGAGCCCCCGCTCCTCCAAATCCCCAAAACACCGCTCCAGGCCATCCTTCAATGGTAATCCTCTGTGGATATAGTGCTGAGCGTAATAGTGAATGAACAACCCGATGCTGCGCGTCTGACTCGTATCGACAAGCTGTTCCAGGTATGAGAGGTCAATGGCGGTTCGACCATAGAGGATAGTCCTCAAACCCTTGGCGTCGATCTTTACCTCCTTTCGACCTCTGCTTGGGTCGAAGCTTTCGATCCTCGGTCTGCGGGGGGTCACCTCCCCGAAGGTCGTCCCACCCTCATCTATCCTCTTGGTCGCGTGGTGTCCTGCTATCTCCTTGGCCGCCTGGGTCACACATCTCGGCCGGTAGCCATCCATCATGATCACCGTATCAACCACGTCGAAATAGTCCCCCGATCCGCCCATGACCAGGATAGTAGAGACCTTGAGATCCTGATAGAGTTTCCGAACCTTATCCACGAAGGGGGTGATGGGCTCCTTCTCCTTGGCCACCAGTTCCTGCATCCGTTCGTCCCTCACCATGAAATTTGTAGCAGAAGTATCCTCATCAATCAACAACACCGTGGCCCCCATCTCGAGGGACTCCATAATATTCGCAGCCTGAGAAGTGGATCCACTGGCATTTTCGGTTGAAAACCTCGCTGTGCCCTTCCCCAGAGGGAGATTGTTGATGAAAGGACTGATATTGACCTTCTCGATGTTTCGCCCGTCTTCCGCCCGGATTTTCACCGCCCCGGGGTGGGTTACTACCATTTCCCGACCATCCCCAGGAATATGGTTGTAAATACCCCGCTCAATAGCGTTCAAGAGGGTGGATTTTCCATGGAACCCTCCCCCCACGATAAGGGTCACCCCTTCGGGAATTCCCATTCCCATTACTCGACCACGGTTCGGAAGCTCAAACTCCACCGCCAATTCCCTTGGGTAATGGAACGGGACGGCATTGCGCTCCAAGGGGCGATCGTCAACCCCACTCCGTCTTGGTAATATGACTCCATCACCGACAAAGGCTACGAGTCCCTCTTGGGGTAGCGCACCCCTCAGGTATTCCTGATCCTCGGCAACATCCACATGATCCTTCACTCCCGGAGGGTCGTGGCTTCGATAAAAGAGAGACTTGTCAACAAGCAGCGGGATCTCCCTGAAAAAGATGTCCATGGCCTCGTGCCCCAAAATGGTCCGTCCCACAGCGGGAAGCCCCACCACGAATCGAACCTCTAGCCAACGGTCATCCAGCACTACGGCGTTTCGTTCCAGGATCTCCTGGCCCCCGCTGTCGATGGCGATGAGCCCGCTTTTGCCCATTCCCCTCTGTCCTTTGACCACCGCACCCAGAGCTCGCCGGAATTTTCTGGCGATATAATCCGCGAAGGCGACCTTCCTGATCCTCCGGTTGTAGAGAGAACGAGGGAAACCCACCCGATCCAGAGGAACCCCTGCCCTCACTCGGGAGGGTGCGGCAAAGGGATCACCCTGGACGTGATCGATGAATAGGTCGAAGGCCTCGAACCGATACCCCCCTTTGATATCCTTATAGGCCTTGTAGCCCCTGCCGTCGATCCTGGCCAAAATTTTCCGCAAATCCTCTTTCGTATTCATACAGTCCGCGAAATCAAATTAATTCCGATCTGAAGTCTCCTGATTTTCTGGGAGATACCATGGTCCATGAGCGCAATCTACGAAACAAAGGTGATCTAGAAGGAGAAATCCAAAACCCACTTTTTCCTTACCCTGCCTATCGCCTACTGCCTACTGCCCATTGCCTACCCCCTTCTCACTCTCCACTATCCATTCTTCGTTTATAATTTTCCCCTTCCTCCAACCTCAAACCTCTTTCCCTCCAACCGCAGCACCAACTTCGTATTCCCTACTGCTTACTGCCTACTCCCTACTGTTCAACCTCAACCTTAACCTGGCTTTTAGCCTTAACCTCAACCTGAGCCTTCGCCTCGGCCTCTAACCTCCAACCTCTAGCCTTGATCTTAGCCTCAGCCTGTTTCTTCTTACTGCCTACTCCCTACTGCTTACTGCTTACTATTGAGCGGCTACTCCCGAATCACAGCCCCAGTTCATCGGCTATGGTTCCCATGGCCTTCAGGCTCAGGTCCGCAAACTCCTCCAACGGAATATTGAGCTTTTCACACTTTCGGATGTGCTCCCTGTTGACGTTTCGGGCAAATTCCTTCTGTTTCATCCGTTTCAAAATCGATTTGGGCTTCACGCTGGCGATCTTTTTGTCAGGATAGACCAGGGTCGTCGCTACCGCCATCCCAGTTATACACTCAGCGCAGGTCAGGGCGATATCCAATTCCGTTTTCCGTTCGATTCCCAACGCCTCGGCATTATGGGCCTTAATGGCATCGATAATCTCCTGATTCACCCCTTTCTCCTTGAGAATGGCCTCGGTCTTCAAACTGTGTTCAGGAGGGTCTTCCTTTGTCTCCTCATAATCCAGGTCGTGAAGCAGTCCTGCAATTCCCCAAAACTCCGCATCGAAACCCAGCCTTTCCGCCAAGGCCCTCATAATGGCCTCCGTTGCCAGGGAATGCTTTCTGAGGTTCTCTTGTCGTAAGTATGCCTGCATCAATTCCAGGGCTTCCTGCCTCGTTATTCCCGCATCCATTTCCCATCTTCCCCCCGTGAGTTTACGGTACATTACCCCGTAAAAAGGGATTTCGTCAACCCCCATGGTTGTTGGACGGCAGAGGTTGGAGGTTTGAGGCAAGGACAATGTCAAAACCTAATTCGCAAATCCGAAATCTCGATTCTCAGCTCTCCATTCTTCACTTGCTTTTTACTACCAACTTTCCTACTGCTTTGTCCTTCTTTTCCACTGAGGCTTTCTGCCTCCAACCTCAAACCTCTTACTGCTTACTTCTCAATTCTCCACTCTTCATTCCTAACTCTTCATTCCTAACTCTCCATTCTTCACTCACTCCTTACTCCCTACTTCCTACTGCTTCCTGCCTGCCTCTCTCCTCTACCCTCCAACCTGTCACTGCTTACTGCTTACTGCGTACTGATTACCTCTCAACCTTAGCTTTAGCCTTAACCTTAGCCTTCCCTCTATCCTCAACCTGGATTTCTTGACAAAAACCCCTTATCTTTTTAGAGTAATAAGGGTTATTCCTTGAGCCAATAATGATGGTCTCGTAAAAAGTCATAAATCAGACCGCACAGTAAAAAGCTCCAGATGCAAGGTGCGCAAATCTTTAGGAATGAGGCCTACTTACCAGTACGCCGCAATGACTAAAGATGAAGCGCAACGCCGCAGATGGACTTTTTACGAAGCCGTCAATAATCATCATTAAAGGGGGGTTATATGGAGATGGGTTTTTCAGAAAGTATCACATCGGAGGTTCCCAGGGACTGTTTATTGATTTCCGTTGGACTTCCCGGGAGCTGGAAGAGTCCGGTCACCGAGGAGATCGCCAGGATAAAGGGGCTTCAAATCCTGAGGTCGGATTTCATCCGCCGGGAGGTCCTGGAGGGAAAGGACATTTTCGACGAGAAGGTGGCCTCAAACCCGGAAAATAGGAGGATGGTATATGAGGAGATATTCAAGCGGGCGGAGGTGATGTTGAGGGAGGGTGCTGGGGGCCTGATCTTGGATGCCACCTTCTTCACTCAGGAGTTGAGGTCAAAGGCGGCAAAACTGGCTCAGGAAGCTTCAAAGCCCCTGGTGATTGCTGAATGCGTCTGCACGGAAGAGACTTCAATTAACCGTATTTTGAAGAGGACGAAGGAGAATTATGAGTCCAACGCCTTGACCAGGCAGGCATATCTGAACAACAAGAAGATCTTCGAACCTGTGGATATAGATGACCTCAGGCGAATTTATGCGGACCTTGCCATCATTCAATTGACCATCGATACGGAATTCGATGATCCACCCCGCTGGCGCGTGACTGCCATCGAAAAGAGATAGGGCCCCAAAATGGATCTACGTTCCCTCCAGCAAGCTTTGTTAAATCCGGCTACTTACCCCGAACACCCGGTAAAAGTTGAATTCTCTGAGACCCACATTTCCTTACTCTTCTTTACGGAAAATTACGTCTATAAGGTGAAGAAACCCGTTGATTTCGGTTTTCTGGACTTTACGACTCTTGAGAAACGCAGATTTTACTGCCATCAAGAAGTGGAGCTCAATAGGCGGTTATCCACCGATGTCTACTTAGGTGTGGTTGAAATATCGAAAGAGGATGGGGGCATATCGCTCGACGGGAAAGGGAGGGTTATCGAATATGCCGTTAAGATGAGACGGATTTCAGAAGATGTGTTGATGAGTCGATTCATCGAGCAGGGGAAGGTAACGGAGGAGATGATCGCAAGGGTAGCTGAAAAGCTGACCTCCTTCTACGTGGCTGCCGAGACAAATGAGGAGATAAACAGTTACGGCAAGCCAGAGCGGATTCGCCAGGATACCGATGAGAACTTTCATCAGACCCGTACCTATATTGGGCTTACCATTTCCCGGAGAGCCTTCGAAGCTATTCAAGGGGCCACCAATGCCTTCTTGAGGAAGAAAAGGGCCTCCTTCGAACGGAGGATTGAAGAGGGTAAGATCAGGGATTGTCATGGCGATCTCCGATCGGAGCATATTTACCTGGGGGATGAAATCCTCATCATCGATTGTATTGAGTTCAACCGAAGGTTCCGATATACCGATGTGGCAGCGGATATCGGCTTTTTGGCTATGGATTTGGATTATCGGGGAAGAAGGGATCTTTCAAAACATCTCATCGATTCGTATATTCGCATGAGCGGGGATCGGGACGTCCTTGAAGTTCTCGATTTTTACAAGTGTTACCGGGCCTATGTGAGGGGGAAAGTGGAGAGCTTTAGGCTTGATGATCCAAATATCTCCCCTGGTGAGAAGGAGGAGGCATTGAGGAGGGCTCGGCGTTTCTTTCGCCTCTCAAGTGGCTATGCCGCGGGGTTATTAACCAATGGTCGATGACTTCATTTCCCTTCGGGATTCTTTGCCGATATGAAAAGAAAGAAGACAAGGCAGATCTCCATAGGTGGCGTTAAGGTAGGAGGCGATGCCCCCATCTCGGTGCAGTCCATGACCAAGACCGATACTCGGGATGTGGATAGAACAGTGGCTCAAATCCAACGTTTGGAGGCCGCCGGATGTGAAATCGTGAGGGTGGCCATCCCCGATAAGGTGGCCTGCGAACGATTCGGCCACATTCGGGAAAGAGTTGGACTGCCCCTGGTGGCTGATATCCACTTCGATCATCGATTGGCCATCGGAGCCATGGAAAGGGGAGCGGATGCCATCAGGATCAACCCGGGTACTATCCGGAGGCAAAAGAGAATAGAGGATATCGTTGGTATGGCCAAGGATCGAGGCGTCCCCATCCGTATCGGGATCAATTCCGGTTCTCTGGAGAGGGATCTCCTGGCCAAGTATGAAGGAGCTACCCCCGAAGCCATGGTGAAAAGCGCCCTTCGCTCCATCCGTTTCATGGAGGACTTGGATTTTCATGAAATAAAGGTTTCCCTGAAAGCATCGGACGTGATAAGGACCATCGAGGCCTATCGGCTCATTTCACGCGAAGTGGACTACCCCTTACATCTGGGGGTAACGGAGGCAGGAACAGTTATTCCCGGCACCATCAAATCCTCCATCGGCATCGGCCTGCTCCTCTACGAGGGCATCGGGGATACCATCAGAGTTTCGTTGACGGGGGATCCCGTGGACGAGGTACGGGTCGGCTATGGGATATTGAGGGCCCTCGGCCTGCGCCAGAGGGGACCGAACATTATCTCTTGTCCCACCTGTGGACGATGCGAGATCGATCTAATTCCCATGGCCGATGAAGTAGAGAGGAGATTGAAGGACCTGCGCCATCCCATTCGGGTGGCCGTCATGGGATGTATGGTGAACGGTCCCGGTGAGGCCCGTGAAGCCGACGTGGGAATTGCCGGTGGAAGGGGAGAGGGACTCCTCTTTCGTGAGGGAAAGGTCCTGAGGAAATGCCTCCAGGAGGAGCTCATCCAAGCCCTGATAGAGGAAATTGAAAAGATGGTGAAGGAAAATAAGTAGGCCTCACCCCTGGGGTGGACCCTCTGCACTGGGAATATCCGTCCTTCCCTTGAGCTGCTTCCACGTATAGTGAATCCGCTGAATAACGGTGATATGGGTGAAAACGGCCAGAATCCAGAGAACGGGCATCATGAGATTGAAGAGCGCTCCCACCGCGAGGAGCACTATCCTTTCTGCCCTCTCCAAGAGGCCGACGGCACATTTTTCGATCACTCCTTCCGCCCTGGCTCGGACATAGGGAACCAGGGCCGTACCAATGAGGACAACGGAAATTAAAATCACCATACTGGTTGAACCCCGACGCATATAGTAGAGGAGAATCCCCAGGAGCACGATCAGATCCGAATATCGGTCCATTACCGAGTCGAAGAAGGCGCCAAAGGGAGTTGCCCTCCCCTGATTCCTTGCCATTGCCCCATCCATGAGATCACAGAGCCCCGCCCCCAGAATGGCAAAACCTCCGCCCTTCAGGTATCCCATGGCCAATAGGAAGGCCGCACCTGCATTGACGATGAACCCAGAGAAGGTTAAGAGATTTGGATTGACCCTCTTTCCCAGCAGGTACTTGACCACCGTGTAGATATAAGGGTCGAGTTTATGGCCGATTTTAGAGCTGATCATACGCTAGTTTGAACGATAGGGACCTTTCCCGATAATGATCCCCAGTCCTTATTGCGTTCTCCTATGAAAACCATTCGATATTATAGGAATATTTTCCGAAATGTCAAAATAAAATACACTGGAGGTCCCTGGGTGTTCCCATCACCCTCTTCCCCCTTACCTCTTCCCCCTTACCTCTTCCCCCTTACCTCTTCCCCTCAACCTCAGCCTTAACCTCAACCTCAACTTCTTGCCTCTCACCTTCTCTGCTTACTGCATACTCCTTACTCCCTACTCCCGCTCTGGCCTCAACCTTAGCCTTAACCTTTCTCCTCCCTCCTCTCAGCCTTGACCTGACCCCTCTTCTTATGATATGCGTTTCCCTGAGGAGGACCTTCTTTGAGCAATCTCTATCAACAAGAAAAGGAAACGATCATTCGCGCAGTAATTGCAGCCTCAATCCTCACGGGGAGCATCCAAAATGATCTGACCGGGAAGCGCTCCATCCAGAAGGAGGACAGGACCCCGGTAACCATTGCAGATTATGGTTCCCAGGCGGTTATCTGCAAAATCCTCAATGATGCTTTTCCCGACGATCCCATTGTCGCCGAGGAAGATTCGAGGGAGCTCTCGAAACCAGAACATGCCGAAATCCTCTCTCAGGTCACCCATTACGTCAGCGTGTCTTTCCCCCGTGTTTCTCCCAGGGAGGTCTGCCAGTGGATCGACTTGGGATCGGCCTTCATTTCCCGTCGATTTTGGGCCTTAGACCCCATCGATGGAACTAAGGGATTTCTCAGGGGAGATCAGTATGCCATTGCCTTGGCGCTCATAGAAGAGGGCACTGTGAGCGTTGGGGCCTTGGCATGTCCCAATATTATCCTCAATACCAATGGAGGCGGGAAAAGCCGAGGAGGACTGTTCGTCGCCGCAAGGGGCCAAGGAGCAGTCCAATTTGATATCGGTGGAAATTCGGGCAGGAAGATCATCGTATCCAAGGTCAATTCGCCCCCACAAGCACTCCTTACGGAAAGTCTTGAGTCAGCCCACTCCGATCACCAATTGAATCTCGAGCTTGCCAAGAAGCTCGGTATCTCCCGGCCGTCCATAAGGATGGACAGCCAGGCGAAATATGCCATCTTGGCCAGGGGAGAGGCCTCCATCTACGTGCGTATACCATCACCGCAAACTCCCGATTACCGGGAGAAAATCTGGGACCATGCCGCCGGATCTATTCTCGTTGAAGAAGCGGGCGGCAGGGTTACCGATGCCCTGGACCGAGCATTGGATTTTACGTGCGGAAAAAGATTGGAAAACAATTACGGGATCCTCGCTACCAATGGACGGCTCCATAGGACCGTAGTCAACGCCTTAGGTCCCCTTCTCCCATGAGGCTAGATATCTCTGCTGTTCCTCGGTCAGTTCGTCAATTCGGACTCCCATGGCCTCCAATTTCATCTTGGCAACGGCCCTGTCGATTTCAACGGGAACTCGATAGACCTTCTTTTCCAACGTATGACCGTGTGAAGCCAGATACTCCGCAACCAGGGCCTGGTTGGCAAAGCTCATATCCATGACGCTTGATGGATGGCCCTCCGCGGAAGCCAAATTGATCAGCCTGCCCTCCCCCAAGACGTAAATCCGTCGCCCCCCCTCCAAGACATGCTCGTCGACATGCTCCCGGACCTGCCTCTTGGAGAGGGTGATCTCCTCCAGCCCCTCCAAATCCAGCTCTACGTTAAAGTGGCCCGAATTGGCTACGATGGCGCCTTCCTTCATCTGGCGGAAATGATCCCTCCCGATGACCTTCACATCCCCGGAAACCGTACAGAAAATATCACCCACTCTCGCGGCCTCCGAGATGGGCATTACCTGATACCCATCCATGACCGCCTCCAAGGCCTTTAACGGATCCACCTCCGTCACCACGACGTGAGCCCCCATCCCCCTGGCCCTCATGGCCAACCCTTTTCCACACCATCCATACCCACATACGACAAATACGCTGCCGGCAATGAGTCGATTGGTCGCACGAATAATCCCATCTATGGTGGATTGACCCGTGCCATACCGATTATCGAAAAAATGTTTCGAATCCGCATCGTTGACGGCAACGATGGGGAACTGCAAAACCCCACTGGCTTCCATGCTTCGAAGCCGAATCACTCCCGTGGTCGTCTCCTCGGTCCCCCCGACGACACGCCGTACCATTTTCTCTCTCGCCGCCCGAGACAACCCCTCCGCCCACTTCCTTACTGCCGGATTGAGCTCACCCCACTTGCCCAAGGCAATGAAGTGGAGCGAAGAAACCAGGTCCGCCCCATCATCCATGGTAACGGTGGGCCCATAATTCAAGGCCTGCTGTATATGTTCGTAATAGGTTCGGTTATCCTCACCCCTTATGGCAAAAACCGGGATCTCCTCCTCGGCCACGAGATAGGCGGCCACATCGTCCTGGGTACTCAGGGGGTTCGAGGCGCACAGGGCCACCTCTGCACCGCCTCCCTTCAAGGCTTTGGCTAAATTGGCGGTCTCCGTGGTAATGTGGAGACATGCCGATATCCTCACCCCTTCCAAGGGTCGATCCCGCTCAAATCTTTCCCTAATACCACCCAAAACGGTCATGCTCTGGCTTGCCCAGTCTACCCGCAATCTCCCCTTATTCGCCATGCTGATGTCTTTAATGTCGTAATCCACCCTCATCTCCTCTTGTGGAATCCAGCGAAACCCCCTTTCGCTCCATTCTCCTCCTTCAATTGTGCCTTTTCGCCTTCACACTATAATCCTGCCGCTTTCCTCAGCTCCTCGACCTTGTCCACCCTCTCCCACGTGAAATCCGGATCATTCCTGCCGAAGTGTCCGTAGCAGGCCGTCTTTTTATAGATAGGGCGAAGTAGATCCAGATATGATATGATCTTGGCGGGCCTCAAATCGAAATGTTCCAGGATGATCTTGGCGATCTCGTCCGATGGAATCTTTCCCGTTCCCCCCGTATTGATCATTCCGGAGACGGGTTGAGCAACGCCAATGGCGTAAGCGAGCTGCAGTTCACATTTGTCGGCAAGGCCCGCAGCCACCACATTCTTCGCGACATATCTGGCCATATACGATGCACTCCGGTCCACCTTGGAGGGGTCCTTCCCCGAAAAACACCCTCCTCCGTGGCTACCCTGACCGCCGTAGCTGTCGACAATGATCTTTCTCCCCGTTAAGCCGCAATCCGCCTTGGGTCCCCCCATCACGAAGCGGCCGGTGGCGTTAATGTAGTACTTGGTCTTCTTATCCAGGAGATGCTCGGGTATAACCTTTTTGATCACCTCCTCAATGATCCCCTCCTGGAGGGTTGTCCGGTCGACGTCCGATTTATGCTGCGCGGCAATCACCACGGCATCCACGCGGGTGGGCTTCCCGTTGAGATACTGAACGGTCACCTGGGATTTCCCATCAGGCTGGAGAAAATCGAGAATTCCCTCTTTCCTCACCTGTGCCAGCATGCTGGTTAATCTATGCGCATAGATGATGGACATAGGCATGAACACCTCCGTCTCATTGCATGCATAGCCGACCATGAGCCCCTGGTCTCCTGCTCCCTGTTCGTGATCGGGCGTTCCATTGACACCCACGGCAATATCGGGTGACTGGCTATCGATAGAGGTAATAACTGCACAGGTCTCCCAATCGAATCCCATGGCGGAGTCGTTATAGCCGATTTCCTTAATGGTCTTCCTGGCGATACCGGGAATATCCACGTAACAACTCGTCGTAATCTCGCCCGCTACGATTGCCATGCCCGTCGTCACCATGGTCTCACAGGCCACCCTTCCCTTTGGGTCCTGCTCGATGATGGCATCGAGGACGGCATCGGAAATCTGATCCGCTACCTTATCGGGATGTCCTTCCGTTACCGACTCCGAGGTGAATAGGTAATCAGTCATTGCCATGGAACTATCCTCCTTCTTGCACCGATTTAGGCCGTTCCGTCCCAATGATACCCAAGGGGAAAATCATCGGGGAAACGCTCCGCCATCCTTCCCTTTACATAGTCTGCAATTTCGGCAGCAGTGGGTAATCGATATACTTCATCCAAGAGCAGCTTAGCCTCCTCATAGCTCGATCTCCTCAGGATTTTTTTCGCCCAAGGAATATGAAAAGGGGTCATGCTCAATTCGTCAATGCCCATCCCCAAAAGGACGAGGATATAAGCGGGATCGGAGGCCATTTCACCACAAATACCCACTTCAATACCGGCCCGATGCCCTGCCTCCACAATTCCCCTTATCATCCTGAGGATCGCCGGATGGAGGGGTTCGTAGAGATAGGAGACGTGTTCGTTGATTCTATCGATGGCCAGCGCGTACTGAATCAGGTCATTGGTGCCGATGCTGAAGAAATCGACCTCATGGGCCAGGGCATCGGCGATGATGGAAGCCGAGGGAATTTCGATCATCGCTCCGATTTGGATCTCCTCGTCGAAGGAGATCCCCTCTCCCTTCAATTCCTTCTTAGCCTCCTCCAGGACTTCCTTAGACCTCCTGACCTCAGGAATCCCTGAGATCATGGGAAGCAGGATCTTCAATTTCCCGAAGGCACTGGCCCTCAAAATACCCCGAAGCTGGGCCTTGAAGAGGTGTGGCTCTTTGAGGCTCAAACGGATGGCCCTCAACCCCAGGGCGGGGTTAGCCTCGTGATCATACCCATATTTCGAGATGAATTTATCCCCGCCGACATCCAGGGTTCTGATGACGGCTGAGTTAGGGGCTATTCCCTCAGCGATCTTCTTATAGGTTTGGAATTGCTCTTCTTCCGACGGAAGGTCCTCCCGATTCAAATAGAGGATTTCCGTGCGATAGAGCCCGATCCCCTCTGCTCCGTGGCGGAGGGCCAAGGGGAGCTCCTCTACCAACTCGATATTCGCCCCCATTTTAACCCGATAGCCATCGCGAGTCTCGGCGGGGAGTGTTGCATACTTAAGCACCTCCCTCTCAAGTAATCTGATCTGTTTCCGTTTTTCGAGATATTCCTCAGAAGTCGCCTCATCGGGGTTGATAATAACCGTTCCCCCATACCCGTCAATGATCAGGAGATCCCCACCATTGATGGCTGAGGTAGCCGTCTCCAATCCCACAACAGCGGGTATCCCCAAGGATCTGGATAAGATAGCGCTATGGGAAACCCTGCCGCCGATGTTGGTGATAAAACCGGCCACGTGATTGAGGTTCATCTGGATGGTATCGGCCGGCGAGAGATCATGGGCCACCACGATTACGTTTCCCTTAATCTTCGCCAAATCATCGTGCCCTCTACCCACCAAATTTCGAAAAATTCTCTGAACCACGTAATTTACATCGTGCTTTCTCTCTCTGAGGTATTCATCTTCAATGGTGTCGAAGGCGGTGTTCAATTTCCCAATAACGATATCCAGCGCCCATTCGGCATTGATCCTCCGGGTTTTAATCACCTCTATGGTATCCTGGATCAGCATCATATCATCCAGAATCATCAGATGGACATCCAAGATGAAGAAATGCCTTCTCACCTCCTCGGCCAAAATCTTCTCTTTAATCTCCTGGAGTTGGTGCTTTGACCTCTCGATGGCCCTTCTAAACCGTTTTATCTCCGCGCCCACCTGAGTAGGCTGGATGGTCTTCTGGGGAATCCCCACCCTCCCCCGGTGCACCAAAAAGGCGCTTCCTATGACGATCCCGGAGCTGGCTGCAATTCCCTTCAATACTCGTTTAATAGAGTGTTGATTGGCCATTATTCTTCCCCGAACTTATTTTCGAACAGCTCTTCCAATGCCTTTAAGGCCTCTTGAGAGTCGGCTCCTTTCGCCTCAATGGTTACCCTGGAATCCTTCGCCGCTGCCAGCATCATAACCCCCATGATGCTCTTGGCATTCACCTCAAGGCTGTCCTTCTCGATCTTGATGTCGCAAGCGAATTGGTTCGCCCTCTGAACCAGCAGTGCGGCCGCCCGTGCGTGAAGGCCCAGCTTATTCTTGATGACGAAACTCCTAACCTCAATGGCCATTGGGTGCTCACCTCGAACGGTTCACCTCACGAGCATAGGATCGAAGGGAGGTGGGAGTTTTCTTATAAAAAAATACTTTACCATAAAATGAATGCATTATCACACTGCTACGCTCACGGAATATTTCGGGAATGTAACTGATCTCGGTTGGCCTTCAATTTTTTACGCCTTAGGCCTTACGCCCTATCCCTTAGTGCTCACCTCTCAGCTTCAACCTTAGCCTTAACCTTTACCTCCCCCTCCACCCTCCAACCTCTAGCCTTGATCTTAGCCTTCGCCTTAACCTCACCCTCTACCCTCAACACTGCCTACTGCTTACTCCATCTCCCTTCTCCTCAACCTTGGCCTCTAACCTCTTACCTCCAACCTCTGGCCTCCCCTTATCCTTTACCTCAACCTCAGCCTTAACCTCAGCCTATTACTCCCTACTGCTTACTCCCTACTCCTTAATTGTTTGCGGGCCTCCACCCTCTAACCTCGGGCATCTTTTAGCTCCAACCGTACCACTGCACCGCCGCAACGTAGCAGCACTACTCCTTCCTCACCCTCGGACTACCACCACGGAGTCTTGACCTGCCGATGGGGAACAGATTGCTAAAAGTCAGGTGGGGGGCCTATCTCTCTTTTACATTCTTCTTCAATATCTCGCTGGCCAGATTGATATTCTTTTGACCGTACGTTTTGATGAACTCCGCCAATTCCGCCAAATCCCTTTCCCCCTCGTACGTGGAGAGCTTAAGCAACATGGGCAGGTTCACTCCGGTGATCACCTCGATCTTCCACTCCTCAAGGAAGGAAAGGCTTATATTCGAAGGTGTCCCCCCGAACATATCCGTCAGAATGAGAATCCCCTTTCCTCTATCGGCCCTTCGGATGGCCTCAGAGATCTTCTCCTTGATCTCCTCCACCCCATCTTTGGGATCTATCGAAACGGCCTGGAACTGTTCGAGCTTCCCCACGATCAATTCCGCAACAGCCAGTAATTCCTCTCCCAACTTCAAATGGGTGACGATGACAATTCCCACCATCTGACTTCTCCTAACCCTTTCCGATGTCCCTATGAGTGGTCCTCAGGATGACATCTCCCCCTTTGAGATTCTTCCGCAAGTATGCCTCCACAGTATTCGCCACCACGATGGATCGGTGCCTACCCCCGGTACATCCAATGGCAATGGTCAAATAGCTCTTCCCCTCCTTTTTATACAGAGGAATCAAGAATTTCACCAGCCCCCGAAAACGCTTCAAGAACTCCCGGGTCTCATCCCACTTCAACACGTATTCGACAACCTGGGGATCTTCTCCAGTCAATTGTTTCAACTCGTCGATAAAGTAGGGGTTGGGCAAAAATCTCACATCCACCAGCAAGTCCGCCTCAAGGGGATTGCCGTAGCTATATCCGAAGGAGAGTAGCGTAATGGTCATCTTACTCAGTCTCGATTGGTCGGAGAAATATTTTCGGATCGCATCTCGGAGCTCGTGAACATTAAATTCCGATGTATCAATCACCTTATCGGCCATATCCCGCATGATCCTCAATCCCTCCCTCTCCGACTGAATGCCCTCAAGTACGGGCCTTTCAATGGCCAGCGGATGTTGGCGTCGGGTTTCGCGATATCGCCTCACCAGGATCTCATCGGAGGACTCCAAGAAGAGGACCTCGATCAAATACCCTTCTTCCCGGAGTTGTTGAATGATTTGACGAGACCCTTCTAAGAACTCTTTTCCTCGAATATCGACAACCAGTGCCGCCTTGGTTATCCCGCCGGCGGACCGCGAGCAGAGATCTACGAAGGTGGGGAAAAGCACAATGGGGAGGTTATCGACACAATAAAAGCCCATATCTTCCAAAGCCTTGATGGTAGTGGTCTTTCCCGACCCGGAAAGACCGCTGATGAGGACAATCCTCAAATTCCTCACTCTATCTCGTCCCCGTTTGGCTTATCTCTACTCCCCTTGGAGGTGATCTTCTCGGTCAATTTTCTATCCAACTCCATGACGGCGTGGTAACCCATCCCCTTCAATAGATGATTCTTCGCCGCCACTTCGATAATGGCGGCTAGATTTCGACCAGGGGTAACGGGGATCTGCACCATGGGAAGCTCGACCCCGCACGTTGCGTACTTCTGCTCTTCCAAGCCAAGACGATCATAATCCGCTTGCCATTCGACCAATTCGACCACCAAATCGACCTCTTTCCTCTGCCGAATCGCCTCCACTCCAAAAAGCCCCCTGATATCGATAATCCCCAGACCTCGAATTTCCATATGGTGTTTGACAAGATCAAACCCCGTGCCCAGGATCGTTGAAGGGGGTATCTTGCGAATATGGACTATGTCATCGGCCACCAATCGATGGCCCCTCGTGATGAGGTCCAATGCAGATTCGCTCTTTCCGATCCCGCTTCGGCCTAAAATGAGCACTCCAACGCCGAATACATCCACCAAGACGCCGTGAACGCTCGTTGCGGCCGACAACTTTTGCTCCAAGTACTTCGTCGCCCGCTCGATGAAAAAGTGGCTCATCAACCCCGTCTTGAAAAGGGGAATGGATGCCTTTTCGCTCTCTCGAATGAGGGATTTGGGGATGCTCTTGGTCGCAGTAACGACGAAGCAGGAGATCTTGAGGGAACAGATCTTCCTGATGGTTCCCTCCCGCTTCCGTGGAGGTAATGCCTTGAGATAGGAAAGTTCGGTATTGCCTAAGATGTAAACCCGGTGGGGTTGGACGTGATCGGTGAGGCCCGCCAGGGCGAGACCGAATCTGTCGATACGGACCTCAGTAATCTTTTTTTTCAGCCCCCCCTTCCCCGCAACCAGCCTCAAATCCAACCCATGTTCCCTCTCCTTCCCTAACTCTTCAACCAAAATAAAGCCCATTTCCCCATTCCACTCTCGGCACAAAAAGGCGGGACCTCCTAAAACTTCTCGTCCGCTTCGACGATGATCCGGAAGAGATCATGACGGTCCCTTGCCTCCATTAAGCGATTTCTGAAACTGGAATCCTTCAGAAGGCGTGAAATCCTGGCCAAGGCCTTTAGATGAACTCCCGCCGAATTTTCGGGCGTAACCAGTAAAAAGAAGAGATGGGTCGGTTTGTTATCGATTGATTCGAAATTGACCCCATTCATGCTCCGTCCAAAAGAGGCAACCAATTCCTTGATCCCTTTCATCTTCCCATGGGGAATAGCAATACCGTCGCCAATACCCGTGCTTCCCAGTTTCTCCCTCTCCAAAAGGACCTCGACTACCCTATCCTGGTCCGGCAGTTTTCCCTCTTGAACCAAGATCTTGGAGAGCTCCTCCAAAACGCCCTTTTTGTTGGCCGAGCGTAAGTCCTGGACGACTGAAGTTTCATCTAAAATATCCGTGATCTTCATCTCAACCCGCCTCCAATATTCCCCATAATCCCTTCTTGACGGCTTCGTAAAAAGTCCATCTGCCATTCGACAGGCTCATGGCCCTGAGCAAAGCCGAAGGGCTGCGTTGCGCTTCATCCTACGTCACTGCAGCGTACTTCTAGGTACGCCTCATTCCTCAGGATTTGAGCGCCTTGCATCTGAATCTTTTTTCTTTGCCGTCTGGTTTCAACTTTTTACAATGAGGTCCTTTTTGGGCCAAAAAAAACACCCGCTCTCCCTATCGTGTCAAATACCGGACTAGTGTTATCACGCTCGGGAGTTTAGGCCCTCTGCTCGGGAAGATTAACTTTGGGCCACCTGGCCCGATTTGTGCCTCCTGATTTTGCCGCGGCGTTTTTTGATCTGCCTCCCTATTTTATCCATGACATTATCGATAGCCGAGTACATGTCATCGGACCGCTCTTCTCCATTAATGCTAACACCCTCCCCCTTGATGGTCACCTCCGCGATATTTCTGAACTTCTCCACGGAAAGGACGACATGGATTTCTGCGGGGGGCTCCATATATTTTCTTATCTTCATCAATTTTTGCCTGGCATACTCCTTCATGCCATCGTTGGAATCCATATGTCTAAAGGTAACACTGATCTGCATCCCTGCTTTTCTCCCTATCGCCCTTTGATGACGTCAGTCATCAGAACAGCTTCCTTCTCTCATTGGAGGACAGGATCCTCAGGGCCTCTCGATATTTCGCAACGGTCCTCCTAGCGATATTGATATTATACCCCCTCAGGACCTTGGCGATCTTTTCATCGCTAAAGGGATTCCTCGGGTTCTCCCTTGCGATGATCTCCTTAATCAAATGCTTAACGCTCTCGGACGCGTAATCCTCCCCGCGAATTGAACTGATGCTGTTGTTGAAAAAGAACTTGAGCTCGAATATTCCCTGAGGGGTATGAACATATTTATTGTTGGTGGCTCTACTGATGGTCGACTCATGCATCTGAATATCTTCGGCGACATCCCTCAAGACGAGGGGTTTCAAATAATTCACCCCATTATCCAAGAACTCCCGTTGAAATTTGACGATACTTTCCGTGACCTTATAGATGGTCTTCTGTCTCTGATAAATGCTCTTGATCAGCCAAACAGCAGACTTCAGCTTATCCTGAATATATTTTCGATCTCCCTCCTGGGTGGTGGACTGGCTGGATAGAACATTTCGGTAGAGGGCGTTAATCCTCAGCCTCGGAACTTCATCCTCGTTGAGGGCAATCACGTAATCCCCTTCGATCTTATAAACGAAGACATCGGGAATGATGGTTCGGGCCTCATCGGTCCCGAAGGCCCTTCCCGGTTTGGGCTCTAACTCGGAGATCAATTTGACCGACTCTATCACTCGAGCAGTCGTTACACCAAGTTTCTTGCCGATATGCTGAAAATTCCTATTCTTGAGATGAGGTAAATAGTGGCTCACGATCTGATCGGCGATGGGATCTCTCTCCTCCAAATCCCTGAGTTGAAGCAACAGACACTCCTTGAGGTCCCTGGCCCCCACCCCAACGGGATCGAATTGCTGAATCCTCTTCAGGACTTCCTCCACACATGGCTCATCGGCTTCCGTCTCACGGGCGATCTCGTCGGTGGCGGCCTGTAAATATCCATCCTCATCGATGTTCCCGATGATCCATCGGCCAATCCGTTCCTCACGCTCGGTGAAGTCAGACAGCCGGAGTTGCCACATAAGGTGATCCCCCAGGGTTGTCTTCTTGAAGATGAAATTCTCGAAGGAGGGCTTTTCATCGGTATCCACAGAGCCTCGATAGGAAGCCAAGTTGTAGTTCTCCAAGTAGCTCTCCCAGTCGAAATCATCGCTCCCTTCTCCCTCGCCCTTTACCTCTGGGGTCGTCTCCTTCTGCACCAAATCCTCGGGCTGGGAATCCTCCTTTGACTCCTCTCCTTCGTCCAATTCGCTCACTTCCAGCAGAGGATTCTCCTTCATCTCGTCTTGAATCAAGTCCACCAACTCCACCCTGGTGAGCTGAAGCAATTTGATGGCCTGTTGAAGTTGGGGGGTAATCACCAACTGCTGAACCAATCTGGGACTCTGTTTGATTTCAAGTGCCATAATCCAACTCCGTCCCCGCCCCCTTAGTGCATAAGACGAAAACCCTCACCCAAATAGATCTGCCGCGCCCTCTTGCTTTGGGCGATCTCTTCGGGTGTCCCCCTCTCCAGAATCCTTCCTTCATTGATGATATATGCCCTATCGCAGACACCAAGTGTTTCACGGACATTATGATCGGTTATGATAATCCCAATCCCCTTGGATTGCAACTGAAAAATAATGTTTTGAATATCCATGACGGCGATGGGGTCAATTCCCGAGAAGGGTTCATCTAAAAGGATAAACAAGGGCTGGAGTACGAGGGCCCTGGTGATCTCCACCCGCCTCTGTTCCCCTCCCGAGAGTGCGTAGGCCTTCCTCTTCGCGATGGATGAAATACCTAATTCCCGCAGCAGGTCCTGTTGCCTATTTTGCCTTTCCTTTCCAGAGATATCGAGGGTCTCCAGAATGGCGAGGATATTCTCCTCAACCGTTAGCTTTCTGAAAATCGATGACTCCTGGGGTAAATATCCGATCCCCTTTCTCGCCCTCATATACATGGGATACGTGGTCACATCCTCTCCATTGAGATAGACCCTGCCGCTGGTCGGCTTGAGAAGTCCCGTGATGAGATAGAAAGCCGTGGTCTTTCCAGCTCCATTTGGGCCCAAAAGCCCCACTACCTCTCCCCCCATTACTTCGAGGCTGACATCATCGACTGCCCTCTTTTCCCCGAAGGATTTGGTCAATCCCTCCACGGATAAGGTCGTCATGGCTACGTGCCTTCCCTCTGGGAGGAGGGACCGCTCTTCTCCTCTATTTCCTCAGGAGAGATGGTTACATCTGCCCTTTCCACTTCAACCCAATCCCGGTCGATGAGAATGGTGATCTTCTCCCCAATCACCACGCTCTTCCCTTGCCGAACTACCGGCCTTCCCGTAAGAACAATCTTCTTCTGGGTGTTATAGAAAATCGCCTTCTCTCCCGTTGCCCTCCTGTCCGACTGAACAATCCTCACCGCACCCTCAGCAACGATCTGGGTGACTTCGCTGGTGGTCTCATCGTAATAGATGACCATTCGATCCGAATAGAGGGTTACATCCTCATGGTTGGCGATGACATTTCCCTTAAAGGTGACTACGTATCCCTTATAATCCCACTCCAACCCGTCCGATTTAATGCGAATGGGCTGAGAACTCTCCCGGAGATCAAACCCAAGCCCCCTCTTGGTCCGTTCCTCAGCAGCCGAAGGGCGCGCAACCCCGTACAACACCGAGAAGATTACAACAATGGAAAGTCCTGGTGACCACCACCTCATAGATTCCACCGCGGCAACATGCCCTTCCAACCCCCGAGAGCATCAAAGAGGACTGTATCGACTTTCCCCTGCATGGTAAGTTTCCCCGTAACGAGGTCGATGCACATATCCTTTCCGGTGATCTCCATACCCCTTCCCGCTATATCGACCCGTTTGGAAGATCGGATCTGCCTCGTCCTGTCTACGTAGTGGAGACCCTCGGTCGTCAACTGACACCCATCGGCCGTGAAGATGACGATATTCCCCTGGAGCTCGATATCCCTCGTACCGTGCAAGATCTTTCCGCGATCCCCCCTTAATCGGATCACGCCTCCCTCTTCAATATAGAAGGCGGCCTCAATGTTTTCGAGCATGGTCATCTTTCCCTCTTGGAAATGTCGGGCCTCCTTGGCCTCCAATTCCCACTCCTTCAGCCCCGACCTGTCCCCCACGAAGTGGATATTCTTTAAGGTACAGTCGGCTTCGGTGGCCACGGGAGGAGGAATCTCCCCTTCCCCTCTGTTGCTCAACCGGATGGTAAAGATGGTCGCTCCCGTTATCAAAAGGACCAATGACAAGATAAGGATCCTCAACCCGGTCATTATCTCAAGTACCTCTCCATCAACTCAGACCACTTTCCCTGGGCCTTCAGGATCAGTTCGGAAATCTCCCTTACCGCGCCCCTTCCCCCCCTGCTGCGGGAGACGTAATCCGCCCATGGCTTCAGCTCCTCGATTCCATCGGCGACGACGGCGGAAAATCCCACCCTTTTCAACAGCGGAAGGTCGATGAGGTCATCTCCCACAAAACCCACCTCTTCGTCCTTCAATCCTCTCTCTTCCACTATGGCTCGATAGACCTCCAGTTTGTCATGGATATTTTGGTAGACGGAATCGATTCCCAATTCCCGAGCCCGGTGAGAGACGACTTCGGACTTTCTTCCCGTGATGATGGCGACCTCTATGTTGGCGCGTTTCAACAATTTGATTCCATCGCCATCCCTCACGTCGAAGCATTTGGTCTCTACCCCTCGATCATCGATTACAATTCGTCCGTCCGTCAACACCCCATCTACGTCCAGAATCAATAGCCTGACATTTTTAGCTTTTTCCAGGCTCTTCGAGCTCATTAGACAACTCCCGCCTTCAGTAAATCACGGAGGTGTATGATGCCGACGGGGATTCTCTTCTCCCCGGTACCAAAAACCAAAAGGGAGGTAATGGAGTATTCCTCTATCTTTCGGACGGCTCTGGCGGCGAGGAAATCCCTCTCGCTCCATTTGGGATTCCGTGTCATGACCCCCACCAATGCCTTTCGGTTAAGCAGATCCCCGTATCTCTCCACGGCCCTCTCGAAATTCTCATCGACCTTGTTCACCAGAGAGCGCATGGCAGCGGCCTCGATCTTCAGGACTCTTTTCGCCTTCTCCACTCTCATGGCCCGCCACTCTTTACAATCCGATCGATCTCCTTAACCTGAGCTAAAAAGAACCCTATTCCATCCAGGGATACGCTGTTCGGACCGTCACACAAGGCCCGGGAAGGATCCTCGTGCACCTCAATAAACAGAGCATCAATCCCCGTTGCCGTAGCCGCCCTGGCCAATTGGGGAACCAACTCCCCCTGACCACCCGAACGATCCCCACCTGCCCCCGGGAGCTGGACGCTGTGGGTAGCATCATATACGATGGGGTAACCGAAGGATCTCATGATGGCCAACGATCTCATATCGCTGACCAGGTTGTTATATCCAAAGCTCGTCCCCCGCTCCGTCAAGAGCAAGTTATGATTCCCCGTGGAGGTGACCTTTTCGATGACGTTGCGTATATCCCACGGGGCCAAAAAGGGGCCCTTTTTTATGTTGATCGCCTTTCCCGTCCTTGCCACTTCCATGATGAAATCCGTTTGCCTGCAGAGGAAAGCCGGGACTTGAATCACGTCTAACAGGGCCGAGGCCTTCTCAATCTCCTCGAAACGATGGACATCGGAGAGAACGGGAAGATTCAGTTTCTCCTTCACCCGGCGCAAAATCCTCAAGCCCTCATCCAACCCGGGACCCCTATAGGAATGAATGGAAGAGCGATTTGCCTTATCATATGAGCTCTTGAAGATGAGGTCCATCCCGACGGCTGAGGTAGTCTCCTTTATCCTCTCCGCGATCCTCAGGGTGATCTCCTCACCTTCAATCACACAAGGGCCCGCTACGAGGACTAAGGATCTATCTCCTCCAATGGTGACGGAATTGACATGGACTTCTCTGGTGGCCATTTACTTCCTCTGCCGGGAGGTAGTCCTCCCCCTCCTCTGCTTCCTCGGGCTGTTTCCCCTCTGGTTTTCCAGCGATGCCTTAATAAAATCCCGAAAGAGGGGATGGGGGTCCATGGGATGGGATTTGAATTCCGGATGAAACTGACATCCCAGGAACCAGGGGTGACCCTTCAGCTCGATGATTTCAACCAGGTCCCCGTCCGGAGATAGGCCGCTCACCTTGAGTCCCGCCTTGGTTAATAGCTCCCTGTAACCGTTATTGAATTCATACCGATGTCGATGTCTCTCCCAGATCATCTTCCTGTTATAGGCCCGCAGGGTTAAGCTCCCCTGTTCCAGCTTGCAGGGATAAGCGCCCAATCTCATTGTTCCCCCTTTATCCGAGTGGATATCCCGTTTCTGGACAACCTTGTCTCGGTCAACCCACTCGTCCATAAGATAGATGACCGGGGCCGCGGTATCCATGTCGAATTCCGAGCTGTTGGCCTTCCTCAGGCCGGCCATGTTTCTCGCGAACTCGATCACCGCGGCCTGCATCCCGAGACAAATCCCGAAATAGGGGATCTTCTTCTCCCGCGCATATTGGACCGCCTTGATCTTTCCCTCAATCCCCCTCTGCCCAAATCCCCCTGGTACGAGAATCCCATGGGCACCCTTGAGCAATTCGGCGGGCTTCTCTTTCTCCAGCCCCTCGGAATCGACATAGTTCAGATCGACACGACAATCGTTGGCAATCCCTCCATGGATTAAAGCCTCGTGCAGGCTTTTATATGAATCCTTCAGATGGACATATTTCCCAACCACGGCAATTGAGGTTGACCGCTTAGGATTTTTGATCTTATTCACCAACCTATTCCATGGTCGCAAGTTGGGGCGCCCCGTCCAGATGTTGAGCAATTCCACCAGCCTATTATCCAAGCCCTCTTGGTGGAAGACCATGGGGAGTTCGTAAATGGATTCCACGTCCTTAGCCGTGATGACCTCATCTTTCTTCACATTGCAAAACAAGGCGATCTTCTCCTTAACCTGGGGGGTTAGGAAGCGGCTCGTTCGGCACAGGAGGATATCGGGCTGAATCCCGATTTCCCGAAGTGCCTTCACGCTATGCTGGGTCGGTTTGGTCTTGAGCTCCCCGGCCGTCTCAATATAGGGAACTAAGGTAAGGTGGATATAAGCGGTATTCTCCCTCCCCAAATCACTCCGCAATTGACGGATGGCCTCCAGGAAGGGGAGGCTTTCGATATCCCCCACTGTCCCACCCACTTCCACAATCACCACGTCGACGTTATCGGCCAAATCGAAGACCTTGCTCTTAATCTCATCGGTAATATGGGGGATGACCTGCACGGTCCCGCCCAGGTATTCACCCCTCCTCTCCTTAGAGATGACGGCATCATAGATCTGCCCGGTGGTAAAATTGTTCTTCCTTCCCATCTTTGCATGGGTGTAACGTTCATAATGTCCAAGATCCAAGTCCGTCTCGGCTGCGTCATCGGTGACGAAGACCTCCCCGTGCTGGAAGGGGTTCATGGTACCCGGATCGACATTGATATAGGGGTCGAATTTCAACAGCGTAATGGTCAACCCCCGACTCTCCATGAGAGCTCCGATCGATGCTGAGGCAAGGCCCTTTCCCAGGGATGAGACAACTCCCCCAGTAATGAAGATAAACTTCGACCTCAATGCTTACTCGCCCCTCATAAAGACATCCATGATTTCGTGACCATGCTCGATATAAAAGGTGCTTTGTTTGACCGATTCCTCATCAAAGCTCATCTCCACCGCAGAGCCCTCCCTGTGCCGGGAATCGTATATGGCAAAGGGCACGGGATCAGGAACATGACTCCTCACGGGGATGGGCGTGGGGTGATCCGGGAGAACCATCACCCGATAGTCCCCTGCATCTCGCATTCCCTCAAGGATCGTCCCCACCACCTCTCTATCGAAGGCCTCGATGGTCTCTATCTTCTTGGGAATGTCCCCGCTGTGGCCTGCCTCATCCGGTGCTTCCACGTGGATAACCACCAAATCCTTCTTTTCCAGCTCCCTAAGCCCATATTCCGCCTTCCCCCGGTAGTTGGTGTCGAAGTACCCTGTTGCCCCCGGGACGTTGATCACCTCGAGACCCGCATACAGTCCGATCCCTTTAAGCAGGTCAACGGCGGAGATCATCGATCCCTCCACCCCGAACTTCTCCGTCAGAGTAGGGAGTTGTGGCCTTCTACCCTGACCCCATAACCAGATGGAATTGGCCGGTTTCAACCGCTTTTCCTTCCTGGCCACGTTTACGGGATGTTCCTTCAACAGGATCTGAGATCTGGTGATGAGCTCGATGATCCCGTCATCGCCCCCTACCTCGGGAAGGTAATCGAAGATCCCTTTTCCCACGATGTCATGGGGGGGCACAAGACTAAGGCTTTCGAGCCCCTCTCGATTCCCCCCTCCTTTCCATACCATAACGTGACGGTAGCTTACACCGGGATAGAATCGAATTGTCTCAGTTCCCATCTCCCCGTCGATATCCCGGATAATCTGTCCCGCTTCTTCCGAGGATATGTGGTCAGCGGTGAAGTCCTCCATAGTCACCTGGGAACCTGAAACCCCGAGAGTTACCAGGTTACAACGAAAAGCCAGATCATCCGCTTCAAGGGAAACCTCCATGCTGGCCGCCTCAAGGGGGCCTCTCCCCGTAAAATATCGGGCTGGGTCGTATCCAAGGAGGGACATATTGGCGATCTCGGTTCCGCTGGGGAATCCCCTTGGGATGGTCTTGACCAATCCAACCCTTCCATTTCTGGCGACCCAATCCATATTGGGCGTGTTCGCAGCCATCAACGGAGTTTTACCCCCTAATTCCACTAACGGATAGTCGGCCATCCCGTCGCCGATTAATACTACGTATTTCATCGGTCACCTTGAAAGGTCATACCACAGTAAAACTATAACAAAAGATGGCTGAAAGTCAAACGAAAAGCCGGCAGGCGGAGCAAAAGATGTGCCAACTTTCACCAGAGTTGAACCTTTTATCCCCGGTCCGCTATGGGCAGGCCTCGGTCGACATCCTCCCGAAAAATCTCTTAAAAGTCGTTCTTCGCTACTCCTTTCTCCAAGTTTTTCAGTGCTGCGGTTATGCGGTGCTGCAATTGGAGGAAAAAGAGGTCTGAGGTTAGAGGTGAGAGGCTGAGGAGGAGAGAGGCTAGAGGTAAAAGGCAAGAGGTGACAAGCAGACAGTAGGGAGTAAGGAGGAACAATGAACAATTGAAAATTGAGAATTAGGAATGGAACATCAGTACTAAATGACCGATAGGGAATATACGGATAACAAATAACGAATAACTAATAACCAGTAACCAATACGTCCGAGAATTAGGTTCCTTCCCAAAGTTTTCCGGAGCTTCAAGGTTCTATTCCATACCTCAGTTCGGAGCTTCCTTTTCCAGTTTTTAATAATTTCCTCTTTGTCATTTGTCATTATAGAGAACAGATTTCGGAGAAAAGGGATTTCTTGATGTAATTCACCACCTTCTCGGCCTCCATCCTGGCCTCTTGCCGCTTCCCTTCCGGGATGGATAGGGGGGAATCCCTCAAAGTATTTCTCCGAAACCCGAGCTGCCGGCCTATCCCCTCGAAGCTTGGGGGAAGCTCGTCATTCAGATCAACCTCGTTCATAATTGCCCAGGCCAGGGTCCATGCCCTTGCTACATTGGCGACCTCATATCCCCCCCCTCCCAAGGCAACCCACGGGATGGAGAGGTCTTTCAACTTCTCGATCACCCTGGTATATCCGTTTGTTGTTAAACAGAGATGTGCCAGGGGATCGGTGTAAAAGGTATCAACCCCCAGTTGTGTCACCATCACTTCGGGCTTAAATCCCCTGATCAGCGGAAGAACAACCTCTTCAAAGGTCCAGAGGTATGTCTCGTCGCCGGTGAAGGGATGTAGGGGAATGTTGATCGAAAATCCCACTCCATCCCCTTCCCCCATCTCATATTCAAATCCCGACCCGGGAAAGAGAAAGGATCCGCTTTCGTGGAGGGAAATGGTCATCACACCGTTCGTTTGGTAGAAGGCCCTCTGAACGCCATCTCCATGATGGGCATCAATATCGATATAGGCCACGCGTTTGCCTCGATCCAAGAGCCAGAGCATGATAATGACGGGATCGTTCACATAACAAAATCCCGAAGCACGATCCTCGAAGGCATGATGAAGCCCCCCGGCGATATTGAAGGCAATATCGGCCTCCTTTTCGGCGACCATCTTCGCGCCTTGAATGCTGGCCCCGGTAGCCAACAGGGACCATTCCCAAAGCCCCTCAAATATGGGATTATCCCCGGGGCCCAATCCATACATAAAGGCATCCGCAACCGGAGAGCCATGGCTGGCGCGCTTCAGGACATCTAAATAGTCCCGACTGTGAAAAAGGGAGAGATCTTCCTCCGTCGCCTCCCGCGTCTCAACCATTCTCATCGACGGAAGGGAGAGGAGGTCGTAGGCCCTGATGAGTTCATAAGTCAATTTGAGCCGAAGGACCTTCAATGGGTGATCGGGACCATAATCGTAGTCGGCGTATCGATCGGTGTAGATAAAGGCGGTCCGCATGCTCGCGTGTCCGGGAGTCGTGTTTCGTGTCCGTGAGCCGTGTTCAGTGTCCGTGGATCGTGGTCCGTATCGGTGAATCGTGTTTCGTGTCCGTCAAGGGTTTTCCAGGTACTTGAGTTCTCCCCGATGCATTAGAGTCCCATCACCTCCAGCACCGCATCCAATCGAGGGGGAATGGAAGCGGGTTCCGGCGAAATCCGTATGGCGTTGTCGGGATCCTTGAGGCCATGTCCCGTAATGGTACATACTACCCTATCCCCGGCCTTGATAACCTCCTTCTGCGCCATCTTCATCAAACCTGCCACCGAGGCCGACGATGCCGGTTCTCCGAATATCCCCTCAAGCCGGGCCAAACGACTATATGCCTCAAGAATCTCCTCATCGCTGACCATGTCGATGACACCACCCGACTCATCACGAGCCCTCTCTGCCTGCTCCCAGCTGGCCGGATTTCCGATCCTGATGGCCGTGGCGATGGTCTCCGGTTTCTCGACAATGTGTCCTCTGACGATTGGGGCAGCCCCCTCTGCCTGAAAACCCATCATCTTGGGTAGGGACCCGATCCTTCCCTTGACCTGGTATTCCTTATATCCTTTCCAGTAAGCCGTGATATTACCTGCATTACCAACTGGTAAAAAATGGTGAGTGGGGGCCTCTCCCAGTTGGTCGCACACTTCGAAGGCCGCGGTCTTCTGGCCTTCAATTCGATGGGGATTGAGTGAATTAACCAGGGTGATCGGATAATCCTCCGAGATCTCCCTGACGATGCTTAAGGCCTCGTCGAAGTTTCCCTGGATTTGGATCACCTCGGCCCCATGAAGCATCGCCTGGGAAAGTTTGCCCAGGGCGATCTTCCCTTCCGGAATGATGACATAGGCCCTCATGCCCGCCCTGGCGGCATAGGCGGCCGCTGAGGCGGAGGTATTTCCCGTTGATGCGCAGATGACCGCCTTGGAACCCTCTTCAAGGGCCTTGCTCGCGGCCACCGTCATTCCCCTGTCCTTAAAAGATCCCGTTGGATTTAGCCCCTCAAACTTGAAGTAAACATCGATATCGGAGGGAAGGATCTCCTGAATTCTCTGTGCCCTGATCAAAGGGGTCCATCCCTCGTTGAGGGTAACGATCCACCGTTCTTCCTTTACGGGGAGGAAATCCCTGTAATTTCGGATAACCCCTCTCCATGGTTCGACACGGTACTCCCTCATTGTTCCAATTCCCTTGTGAAACCCCTCAACTCAACTCGCCCTCTACCCGAATGAGCATGGTCTTGTCCAAGATTACATCCATCTCATCGATTTCCCGCAAGGCCTTGCGCACATTTCGCTCCCTCGCCTCATGGATCATCATCACCACGGGAACGGCCCCGGCGACCCGCCTTCCCTTCTGAATGACCGAAGCGATGCTGATATCGTTCTTCCCCAACACCCCGGAGATCTTGGATAAAACCCCAGGCCGGTCCAATGCCGAAAACCTCATGTAGTAAGGCCTGACGATATCCTCGATATCCTTGATCTTCATTCCTTTAATGGTGTCCGGTTGGAAGGAGAGCGGGGGCACCCTTTCCCCCGTACCCTTGAGGATATTTCGACTGAGTTCGATCAGGTCGCTCACCACCGCACTTCCAGTGGGCATCATGCCCGCTCCCTGCCCGTAAAACAGGGTCTCCCCAACGACATTCCCCTTGAGATAGATAGCGTTAAAAACACCGTTTACAGTGGCCAGCAAATGATTGGAGGGAAGCATCGTGGGATGGACCCGAGCCTCGATGATCTCCCCAACGGCCTTGGCGATGGCCAGCAGTTTTATCGTATACCCAAACTCCCGCCCGAATTCTATATCCAGAGGGGTAATATCGGAGATTCCCTCAATGAAGATATCATCGAACGGAAACTTGGCCCCAAAGGCCAGCTTCATGAGAATGGCCAGTTTATGGGCTGCATCGATCCCATCGATATCCAAACTGGGGTTCACCTCGGCGTATCCCTTTTCCTGTGCCTGACGCAACACCGCGTTAAACTCGCTCCCCTCGTTGCTCATCGTGGTCAAGATGTAGTTGGAAGTCCCATTGAGGATGCCGAAGATGGCATCAATGCGCTCCGCTACGAATCCCTCCTTGAGGGCCCGGATTATGGGAATCCCTCCTCCCACCGCTGCCTCAAAATTCAAATCGACATTATGCCGCCGCGCAACCCCACACAACTCATCCAAGTGGGTGGCTAGTAGCGCCTTGTTGGCCGTTACCACGTGCTTTCCCCGCTTGAAGGCCTCGAGAATATAGGATTTGGCGGGTTCCACTCCTCCGATGAGTTCCAAAACGACGTCGATCTCCGGGTTCTCGATCACCTCATCAGCGCTCTCTGTCAACAACTCCGGGTTCACCTTCACCGATCTTTCAGTCTCCAGATCAATGTCCGCAACCCCCTTGAGGATGATCTTCGATCCCACGCGCTTTTCGATCAGCGGCCCATTTTCCTGGAGGATCTTGACAACCCCAGAACCAACGGTACCCCATCCAATCAGCCCAACACCAATCTCCTTCATACCACCCTCCTACCCTACCCTTGCCAATTCAAGACGGCCCCTCCATCTCTCCCTGAGGGTTTGGACCAAAGGCCGATGGCCCGGCTGGGAGAGAACCGGATCCCCCTCCACCAGGGAGAAGGCCTCCTGGCGAGCCTCGTTGAGGACTTTTCCATCCCGCAGGATATTGGCAACGCGAAAATCCGGAAGACCCGATTGCCTTGTCCCCAAGAAATCCCCTGGCCCCCGTATGATCAAATCCTCCTCCGCAATGCGGAAACCATCAGTGGTCTCCTCCATCACCCTCAACCTCCGCCTAGCCTCCTCGGATCTCCGATAGTGGGCCAGCAGCAGGCACTTCGATGGATATTTTCCCCTCCCGATTCTCCCCCTCAGCTGGTGGAGCTGGGGAAGCCCAAATCGCTCAGCATGCTCCACCAAAATCAAGGAGGCGTTGGGGATGTCGATGCCCACCTCGATCACGGTGGTAGCCACCAAGATATCGATTTGGTCGTCCCTGAACTTGACCATCACCTCCTCCTTTTCCTCACCCCTCATCCGACCATGGATCAATCCCACCCTGAATTGGGGGAAGACATCCCTCTGGAGATGATCGGCCATTTGGGTGGCGTCAAGGAGATCCATCTTATCGGACTCTTCAACCAGGGGGTATACCAGGAAGGCCTGTCGTCCCCTCTTGACCTCCTCCTTCACCAACTCGTAAACCTTGGGCCGTTCCCTTTCGTAATAGAGCCTCGTCTCAACAGGAACCCTCCCCGGGGGGAATTCGTCGATAATAGAAATGGCCAAATCCCCGTACAGGGTGAGGGCCAAGGTTCGAGGAATAGGAGTGGCGGTCATCACGAGAACATCCGGGTTTTCCCCCTTCCTCCTTAACGTAGCCCTCTGGATGACGCCGAACTTATGTTGTTCGTCAATCACCAAGAGACCAAGCCTGTGAAATTGGACGTGCTCCTGAATGAGGGCATGGGTTCCGATAATGATGTGCCCTTCGCCCGAGGAGATGGACTTTTGGATCTCCTCCCTTTCCGAACCCTTCACACTGCTGGTCAACAGGGCCGGCTGAACTCCCAGTGGCTTGACCAGCCGCCGGATGTTGAGGAAATGCTGCTCGGCCAGAATCTCGGTGGGGGCCATAAAGGATGCCTGAAATCCATTCTCCACGGCGATAAGGGCAGCCATAAGGGCAACAATGGTCTTCCCGCTCCCAACATCCCCTTGAATTAAACGATTCATGGGGTGGGGTTGCTTCATATCCTCTTCGATCTCCGATAGCACTCGCTCCTGAGCTGGAGTTAACCGAAAATCCAGGGATTGAAGCAGTCCCCGGGTATGCCCGTGGAGAATTTTAAAGGGGATTCCCTGCTCACCCCTTACCTCGCTCTTCCTCAGGGCCAGTCCCAATTGCACGAAGAAGAATTCATCGAAGACGATCCTCCTGTGGGCATCGGATCGGTTGAGGTTGAACTCCTCCAAGGAGACGTCCTCGGGGGGGAAATGTACGTGTCTGACGGCTTCCTCGAAGTCCATTAGCTTCTGGCGCCGGATAATATTCTCCGGTATGGGGCTGCTGAGCTCATGGGCATAGTTGTCCACAACCCCTTTCATGATCTTTCGAATCGTCTTCTGGTAAAGCCCTTCGGGCTCCGAGTAGATGGGTACGATCCTCTTGAAATGGAGCGGGTCATCCTCGATATCATCGGCCATCTCAACGTCCGGGTGATGAATTTCCTTTTGATACTTGAATAGCCTCACCTCCCCGGATATGATAACCCGCCGCCCCTTCCTGAATCGGCTCTTGAGGTATTCCTCGCTGCCATGAAACCATTTGAGGGTGAGGTTACTGGTCCCATCCCCCACGATGACCTCGAATACCCTCTTCCTGTTTCCCTTATAAAAAACAGTTCCCGCCACCAGTACTTCAGCCAACACCGTCTCTACCTTCCCCACCTGAATCTCCGAGATCTTTTTGATGACCCTTCGGTCCTCATATCTCCGGGGCAGAAAATAGAGGGCATCCTCAATACTCTTTATCCCCTTCTTCTCCAGCTTCTTCGCGATCCTCGGTCCCACACCTTTGACAAACTGGATCGGCTGGGAGAGAGTTTTGGCCTTTCCGCCATAGGCGGTCGCAAAGGCCCGAGCCTCGCCCTCCCCCACCCCATATCTCTTCAGTTGGGCAACAATCTTCATGGATCGGAGGATGCGCTCCTTCTTCTCCTCCATCGAGCAACATTCGAAACCGGAAAAGGCCTCCAGTAGCTCATGGATGAACCGTTTTTGAGACTGGGTCAGTTCCAAGGAGAGTGCCTGACGTCCGAGACCCCCGATGAGCTTTTCCAGCCCCTTGATATGGGGCAGGTTAGCGAAATCGTTCTTGGAGGCAAAGCTCAGGGGTTTCGTCATCGCCTGAAAGATATGACCCAATTCAGCCACTGCCCTCCTCCGTGATACTTTCAGTGCCCTGAAATCCCTCCAACAGCTTCATATACCAACTGAACTCATAATGCAAGGGGAAAGAGAGGGGAAGGATTGAGGATTTGGGATTTGGGATTTGGAATTTGGGGATTGCTGAGTTTCTTGGACTGTTTCAGTTTTTGGGTTATTAGGCTGTTGGCTATCAGTTATTCGTTATCCGTTATTCGTTATCCGTTATTTGTTATCCGTTATTCGTTATCGCTCATTAAGTACCGATCTTCCACTCTTAATTCTTACCTCTTCCTGCTTACTGCTCACTGCTTCCCTGTTAATTCTTGCCTCTTGCCTCTTACCTCCCTCCTCCTTCCCCTTGACCTTGACCTTAACCTTCCCGTTATCCTCAACCTCAACTCTAGCCTCCACACTGCTTACTGCCTACTGCCTACTCCTTACTCCATCTCCCTTCTCCTCACCCTTACCCTTGACCTTAACCTTCTCCTGGTCCTCAGCCTGCTCGAAGGCCTGATCCATCGCTGGGAACTGTAGGAATTGCACGGAGGTTAATGTGGGTAGGAAAAGCTGGTGACTCAGAGGAGCGCTTCGCCATCGAGATCTTCGGGGGAATTTATCCCCATGAGTTTCAAAATGGTGGGCATTACGTCCATCACTTCGAACTGGTTATCTTTCCTATTAATCTCTCCATCCTTCAAGTAGAGGAAGGCATCGTCATAGGTGTGCATGCCCACCAATGGCCCCTTATAGGTCAATTCCTTCTTGTCCAGATTTCCCTTCAAATCATAGCCATTGCGAGGAATGGCGACCAAATCCGGCCCGTCCTTGTAATGAGGGCCATGGTATAGCTCCTCCCTCTTGAAGACCCTTTCAATGATTCTCTCCCCGGAGTCCGGGTCCCTCATGCCCAGCAGTGCGTCCTTCATCTCATCCCTGACCCGCTCATATTCATCGGGGAAACAAACACTCCCGCTGGATTCCCTTCCCGCCAGGTTTACGTAGATCCGCCCGGGGATGAGGCTGTAAGCCTTGCTCTCCTGGTGGATATCCTTGACCGACTTAGGGTTCTCCTCTCGAAATTTCAACCATCCCTCCCTCTGGAGCCACTGATTGAGGAAGACCTCCTTCTTCATGCCGCAAAACCCGTGGTCCGAGAGGATGATAAGGCGGGTATCCCGGTCCAGCATAGCGCTGATTCTTCCCAAGATCCCATCGATCTTCTGGTAATAGGCGAGAAATTCGGGTCCGTATTGCGCGTCCCTCTCTTCCCAAAGGCCCCACAGGAAATGGTTAAGCCGATCCGTCTCCATAATGTGGAGTTGAAAGAAATCCCACTCCTCCTTCTCCAGAAAATGCAACGTTGCCTCTATCCGCTTGTCCAGGGTAAGATGAAGGTCTTCCAAGAACCGATCTAGGGAGTTTCTGGCTTGCCAGGCGTCCACATCGATCCGATACCCCATCTCCTTCAAGACACCAGCCATCTCCTTGGGGTAAGCGATCTTGTCGATATTGGTACAGAGGAAACCACTAATTAAGATCCCGTTCACCTCCCTGGGGGGATATGTGAGGGGCACATTGATCACCACGACCCTTTTCCCGGCACGGCTCAATATCTCCCATAGGGTTTGCCCGGCCATATCCCGGGATGTGGGGATGAAGACCTCCATAGACGGCGGGTACCGATCCACGAAGCCGTAAATGTTATGTTTCCCCGGATTTCTTCCCGTCATATACGTGGCCCATGCCACTGACGATACACAGGGATGTATTGAATTCATCCGTTTAAACGAACCTGACTCCACGAGCTTTGCCCAGTTGGGCAGTCTCCCCTTAGCCGAGAGCTCATTGAGCAGGCTGAATGGAACCCCATCCAGGCCTATGACTAATGCCCTTCTCTTCTTAAAGCTCAATCGATCCAATAGTCCCATGCCGCTCCGCATCGCTATAGATAACCCAAATCAGCCAACCGTTTCTGAATCTTCTCTTCTTCCTCCCCGCTGTACTCGGGGACTTTCGCCGGCTGGATGTAGTGAAGCTCTTCGAGCTTTCTTATCACCTTGCTGATGCTCTCCTCTTTCGTCTCCTTGTCGGTCTCCAACACGACCTCGGGATTTAAGGGCTCTTCATAAGGATCCGATATGCCAGTATAATTCGGAATCTCCCCCGCCAAGGCCTTCTTGTAAAGCCCCTTTACATCCCTCTCTATGCAAACCTCCAGGGGACACCTGCAGTAAACCTCGACGAAATCCCCGATCTCCCGGCGATTGTAATCCCGCGTGGCACGGTAGGGGGAGATGGCCGCCCCGATGGCCACCGCTCCGTTCCTCGACAGGAGCTTGCATACGAACCCAATCCGCTTGATATTGGTGTCCCTGTCCTCCCTGCTGAACCCGAGTCCTTTGCTGAGATTGGTCCTCACCACGTCCCCGTCCAGGACTTCAACCTTGAACCCCCTTTTCCGAAGTTCCTCCGCCACTCCTTGGGAGACGGTCGTCTTTCCCGAACAGGATAACCCCGTAAACCAGACGGTAAATCCTCTTTTCATTCGCTACTTCCTCCTTGTCATTCAAATAGTGGTTAATTGATGTACCCCAGATCTCGAAGGCGTTGCATCAGGGCAGGTGGATTTCGTCAAGCCTCTTTTTAGTGGTTTCTGAATCATCCGGAAAGGGAGCTCTGTGCGCGAATTAAGATTTTTCCCGTAGCCATTCTTAGTGAAGCGAAACGTCCGCAAATCCAATGTCTGAGCCCGGAGGGCGAGTTTTGGATTTGCAGTGGAGCGAGCTCTAAAATGGTCGAAAAAATATCTTGAGCAGCGAAGAGCGACCTTTTCCAGAAATGTTCTTTTACTCTATAAGACCGACAATTTCCCCATCGTAAGATCCCCGAACAAGATCCCCGAACAACTCCTGCAGGATTCATGCCGCAATCACCTTTCCCTCCATATCCTTTGGAACCCTCAGCCCCAAAAGGCTCAAAACCGTTGGTGCCACATCCATGACGTGGAGCCCCGAAATCTTTCCACGAGCCTCCATTTTGCACCCTCCCGTGATGAAGATCCCGTACTGCGAATGGTTGGCCTCATCCGGTCCCGTGTCATTCTCAAAGGTGTGAACGGATCCGATTCCCACGCTCCCCACAGACCTCCAGCTGAGGTCACCGAAATAGACGATCAAGTCGGGGGGGATCCCGTTGACGACGGGATAAATCTCCTCCGGTTTAAATACCCGTGTCCCCATATGATTCCCCTTCTCATCGGTCAGGCCCTCCAACTCTCGTTTTAACCTGTCCCGAACTTCATCATACCTCGCCCGATCAACCGTCCCCCTCGGCTCCCTTCCCTTCACGTTCAAAAAGAGCCGGCAATAATACCCCCCTTCCCCCCAAGCCGCAGTTCTATCCCAGTCAACCCTGACCTTGGAGAATGGAACCATCTCCGTTGGCCTCTCCTCCAGCGTCAAATACCCCCTCTCCATCAACCATTCGTTGATGCAGATTCCCCCTTCCATACGCTTGGCGCCATGGTCCGATACCACCATGACCGCCGTATCCTTCCCGGCCAGCGAGGCTAACTCCCCTAGCTGCCGATCCAAGGAGAGGTAATAGTCCTTGACCACGTCCTCATACTTCGAACCGGGTTGGTATTTGCGATGTCCCTCATCGAAGAATCTCCAGAAACCATGATGTATTCGATCGAGGCCGATCTCAACCACGATAAAAAAGTCCCATGGCTGGGTTGTCATGAGGTGCTTCGTGATCTGGAATCGCCTCTCCGTCATCTCGCAGATCTGGCGTAATAGGCGGTCCTTCTCATCGGTTCTGAAGTTATCCACATCCAGCATGTACTCCCCCACCAGGGCCTCAACTTCCTCCTTGAGCTCCGGGGGATAGGTATATTGGCATGTGGTGTCCGGGGTCAGGAAGCTCGTGATGAGGCATCCGTTGAGGGGTTTTGGGGGATAGGTTTGAGGGACACCGATAACGACGGAACGCTTCCTCTCCCTGGATAGAATATCCCATACCGTCTCCTCTTTGACGTATTGGGAATTGGCGAAAACCATCCCATCGTATGAGTAATTGGCTCGATTTCGAAATCCGTAGAATCCCAACGTGCCTGGGCTCTTGCCGGTCATCATGGAGGTCCAGGCGGGGACCGTAATGGGGGGAATGGTGCTCTCCAACTCCCCATAGATTCCAAATTCCATCAAATTTCCGAGGTTTTTCAAATCACCCCTCCATCGGTCAAACACGAGCTCCGGGGGGGCACAGTCTAGACCGATAATCAGTACCCTTTTTCCCATAAAACCTATCTCCTCTTTCGGCCCATGGACTGCATGAGGATTTTGGCAACCTCGGGCCTTGTGAATTCCGGCGGGGGGTACTCACCTCGGCGAAGCATTTCCCGCAACTTCGTCCCGCTGAAGAAGACGTGATCCGTTGAATCATGAGGGCATGTCTTCTGGGTCACCATTTGGTCACACCTCCTGCAAAAGAAGGCGTGGTCAAAAAAAAGCGGTTGGATTTCGAGCGCATCTCCATCGACGGTCTCGAAAATCCTCTGCGCATCATACGTCCCGTAATAGTCGCCCACCCCGGCGTGATCCCTTCCGATAATGATATGGGTACATCCGTAATTTTTTCGAATAATGGCGTGATGGATGGCCTCCCTGGGCCCCGCATACCTCATGGCCATGGGGAGGATAACCAAGGCGACCCGGTCCTTGGGATAATAGTCCTTCAGCAATACCTCGTAACACTTCATCCGCACATCAGCGGGGATATCATCCGATTTGGTCTCACCCACAATCGGGTGAAGCAAAAGGCCATCAACCATCTCCAAGGCGCACTTCTGAAGATATTCGTGAGCTCGGTGGACGGGATTTCTGGTCTGAAAGGCCACCACCGTCTTCCATCCCTTTTCCTCGAAGAGATCCCTCGTTTGTGATGGGGTGAGGCTATATTGGGGAAACTCCGTCCACGTGTCCCCTTGCACGTATTGAATCGGTCCCCCCAGTAATACATGCCCCTTTCCATCGAGCCTCCTCACCCCCGGGTGCTCGCGCTCCTCGGTTTTGTAAACCGACTTCGCCTCCTTGCCCTTATCGAACGTGAACTTCTCCTTTAGGTTCAATACCGCCATCAATTCCCCATTGTCGTCGACGAGGGCCACCTCATGGCCTTCCTTCAGGCCCTTCGACTCCTCCTTATCTACTGCGAGGGTGATGGGAATGGACCACAAAAGGCCATTTCCTAGCCGCATCTCCTCCACAACGCCCTTGTAATCCTTGCTGTCCATAAACCCCTTTAAGGGACTGAAAGCCCCCGTTGAGATCAGGTAGGCATCTGATCGTTCCCATTGGTCCAACCGAACTCTCTTCCATTCCCTGGCCCGGCGGATCAGCTCTGCCCGCCATTCTTCGGAAACCATCCTTTCTTCCAACCGACCGCCATGAGGCTTCAATGACATTGAATCCCCCTTTCCTCTCCGATAGATACTCCTCAATCTATTTCCATAAGGATTCCCTGGGACTTTTCGGAGTTTCTTGAGAACTTCAGAACCGCAACACCGCACAATCATTGACGCTCTATAACGATCTAAGCATTCTAAACGATATTAACGATCCTAACGATCTAAACCATCTAAACGTTCCCAACGGAATAAACGGAATAACCAGCTAAACCCAAGCAACCCAAGTAACCCAATAAACCGAATTAAATGGCCTATAGCCCATAGCCTCTTACCCATAGCCCATTGTTACCTCTAGCCTCTCATCAACTGCAGCACTATAAGTTTATAGATACCCCAGATTTTTTAGCCTCCTTCGGATCTGCTCTATCTCTTCCCTGGTAAGTCGATCCCCTCCCTCTGTTATCCCCACCGAGGCAATGTCCCTCATCACGTAAACGATGAAGTCCGTCACCGAATTAAAACCCGAATCTTCTATGATGCTCCGGAGACGATCGTAGAGCCTTCGGGGAATCTTTATGGTTACCTTACCATCACTGGGCATAATTACACTCCTATAACACTCTAATCGTACTCATATTAGAATGTGTCAGAACTTTTCCATTTGTCAAGAAAAAATTTTGAGATTCTGAAAAACTCGAAAGGAAAGCCCCGAACTGGGATTATGGAATAGAATCTCGAAGTTCCGAAAACTCTGGGAAGGAACCTGATTCCCGGACGTGTTGGTCACAGGTTACTAGTCATTCGTTATCAGTTATTCGTTATCCGCTATTCGTTATTTGTGGTCCGTTATTCATTATCGGTCATTTAGTACTGATCTTCCACTCTTAATTCTCAATTCTTAATTCTTACCTCTTCCTCCTTACTGCTTACTGCTTTTCTGTTAATTCTTGCCTCTTGCCTCTTACCTCCCTCCTCCTTACCCTTAACCTTAACCTCAGCCTATTACTCCTTACTGCCTACTGCTTACTCCTTAATCCTCACACCTTAACCTGAGCCTTCGCCTCGGCCTCTAACCTCTCGCCTCTGTCCTCTCTCAGTCTAAACCTCAACCTCAGCCTATTATTCCCTACTCCCTACGGCTTACTCCATCTCCCTTCTCCTCAACCTTGGCCTCTAACCTCTTACCTCCAACCTCTGGCCTCCCCTTATCCTCAACCTTAACCTTAGCCTTGACTTTACCCTCCACCTGCATCATTCCCGATGGGACTCCACCTTTTTGATTAGATCGATGACTCTATCCACGGCCAAATGGATCATCTTTTCCCCTTTTTCCGGGCTTGCTTTGGAAGGATCCCCCCATACGCCTCCGGGCCAGTATTTCCTCTTATCCCTCACCAGCATTGCTCTGGGTAACGCGGGGTATTCCTTCGATGCCCTCCCCTTCACCAGTTCCGGTCGTACGGAAAGCATCATGGAGGTCTCCACCTCGCCGGCATGGGAATCGCCTTCCGTTTCCACCAGATCCCCTTTGTCGGGAAAGAGGTCTATCGCCGATAGAACGGCGATGCTGATCTCCCGGAGTTCTTCCAAAAGCTCTTCGCCCACCTCATTGAGGGCGGCTATGTGGATACCCCCAGACAAAATCACGAAAGAGCGAAGCCCTTGAAGGTGAAAGGACTTTACAATATCCCTTATCATCTCCCTGAGGGCGCCTGTGGATACGCTGATTGTCCCGGGATGGCATCGGGTGCTTCGACAGAAACCGTAATGCAAGGGAGGCGCGATGAAAACATTCATCCTTTGAGCAACTCTTTTGGCCAACTCCACTGCCTGTATGGTGTCCGTTGACAAGGGGAGGTGAGGTCCATGTTCTTCTACAGTTCCTACGGGAATGATCACTGTTCTCGTTTTTTCCAGCCCCTTCTCAAATTCGGTCATGGTCATCTCTTCCATAATCATCTCATACCCCCTTAATGCTACACAGTAGGCAGTCGGCACTAGGCACTTCTCCGTCTAACCGCTACCCCCAAAACTTGGTCAACCGCAGCACTGCAACACCTAACTTAAGTGTTGCGGTTATTGCAATTCCAAAAAATTAGGTTTACAATGACCTTAGGTAAAGATGATATTCCTGTCAATAACCATTCCCTTCTTTGTCCATTCCATTATCTATCGGCGATATACTCCCCTTTATCCCATCGAGGGAATTCACCATTGATGTGAATGAGGGACACCCTTATGGATATCAAAAGAGAAATAAGAAAATTGGCCAAAATCACCGAAACTGAATATCCTTTCCTGAGCCTCTATCTCAACACCAAGTGGGAAGATGAAAAACAGAGGGGGAGAGTCCGACTCTTCGTGAAGAATGAGCTGAAAGAGGCCCAAAAATTGATTAAAAAAGAGGAGAAAATCAGGAAGTGCTTGGAAAACGATTCGGGGAAGATCCAACGCTACATAGAGGGACTCCTCCATCGGGCATACGACGAGCGCTTCAAAGGAATTGTCATATTTGCCTGTTCTGGTATCGATGCCTTCATGATCTACCGATCCAGCATTCCCTTTGAGAATCAGTTTACCATTTCATCCAAGCCCTCGTTACGTCAGTTGGTCCAGATCTCGGATGAGTATAAGACCGCCATTGCCGTCATGGTAGATACGGACCGCGCCAAGATCTTCGAAATGAGCCTTGGCGAAATCCATTTGGAGACCCAAATAGAGAGCTATGTTCCCGGGAGACATGAACAGGGAGGTTGGTCGCAGATGAGGTTTCAGAGACATATCCGAGAACATATGCATCAGCACCATAAGGGCGTGGGTGAGCAGCTGATCAAGCTCTTTGACGAGGAGAGATGCCAAAACATCGTTCTCATCGGCCAGGAACATATCCTGGCTACCTTCAAGGCTCTCCTCCCTGAAAGGGTGAGGGAGAAGATCAAGGGGGATTTGTCAGCGGAGTTTGAGGAAGAACCATCCATTTTGGCGCAGAGAGTCATCGAATACCTCCACAGGGAATATCTCAAGGAAGAGGATACCATCATTGAGGAGCTCATCGAGACCGCCCTGGCTCGAGGAGCTGGCACAGTAGGAATAAAGGATACCATTGAGGCCATCAATAGAGGACAGGTACATCGGCTCGTGCTCGAGGGGGAACTCAAAAGGCAGGGTTGGCAATGTACCAAATGTTTCGCTTTAGGGGAAATAACCACGTTAAGTTGCCCCTTTTGCAATAGCGCCATTGAAACTGTTGACCTGGCGGAGGAGATGGTCCGATCCGTGATCAATCGGGATGGAGGGGTAGATATGGTCAGAGATCACCCTGAGCTCAGTAAGTACGAAGGTGTGGGAGCTTTGCTTCGTTTCAAATGATGAGGTTTCCCTCTCACAAAGGGAACGGAAGGAGAAAGT
>SMTZ1_10001955_pt1 | contig 49574 bp, 49 predicted proteins | sample DeeMarSWOR136_30_FD_25667 | JGI IMG/M metagenome (IMG submission 25667) | reverse complement strand
TGATGATACGAGGGCGGCTTGGGTGGGAATCCTTCGACAGGCTCAGGATGAGCGGATGGATAACTCCGGGCTAAGCCGATGATGATACGAGGGCAGTCTGGGTGGGAATAGATATCCCACGAGGGGGAGGTGGGGGGAAGTCCTCTATGTTACGCGCAATCCGCAAAGAAGAAGCCAATAAATGATGATAAATCCAAATGATGTAAACCTGATAATATTCGATATGGACGGGACGATTGTCCCCTCACTGAAAATCGTCTACGAAGCTGTCCAGAGGACTTTTAAAACCCTCGGCTGGGAGCTTAAATACAGCGCGGACGACATCCTGGAGTTTATCGGGACAGCTTCAGGCGAACTATACCAGCATATCACCCCGCCTGAATATTCAGAAAGATGGCCGGAGCTCCGGGAACGAACCAGGATTGAATACGCGGTAATGTTCCGGGAATCAGGAGAGACCTTCCCGGGGGTGAAAGAAACGCTGGAACGCCTGCGGCAGCGGGGCTACCGGCTGGCTCTTTACAGCAACGCCTCGGTTCTCTACTTCGATATCGTCACTTCGGCTTTGAATATCCTCGAATACCTCGATTACGCGGAGTGCGTCCATGAGAACGGCCTGAACAAGACCAAACTGGTGTTAAAAATAAAGGAAAAACTGGACTGTCCGGTGGCGGCGGTGGTGGGGGACAGGGATAACGATATCGAGGCTGCCCGGGAGACCGGTTCGCTGTCAATCGGGGTGCTTTTCGGCTACGGGAGGGATGAGCCGGAGGAAGCGGATATTACCATAGAGAAATTCGACGACCTGCTGTCTATCCTCGACCGGAGAAAGCCGATATTCGAAAAGATAACGGTAGAGATTGACGCCAGGAAGCCTGAAGACAGACCTTTCGTAGTGGGGATAAGCGGCATCGACGGCTCCGGCAAGACCGTGTTCACCGAAGCACTCGCCGACTGCCTGAAAGACCGCGGACGCCGGGTACAGGTAATCCACCTCGATGATTTCCACAATCCCCGGGAGGTCAGGTACGCCGGAGAGAATCAGGCTGATAACTACTACAACCGTAGCTTCAATGTTCAGTCGATTATCGATAATCTGCTGGTTCCCGCCCGGACTAAGGGAAAGTACAGAACGACACTCACGCTGCTGGATCTGGATACGGATAAATATGAGATTGAGAAAGAGTATTCCTTTGACAGCGATACGATCGTCCTCTTTGAAGGCGTATTCCTGTTCCGTAAAGAGCTGGCACCGTATATCGATTATCAAATCTATCTGGATATATCGTACGAAGAAAGCAAAAAGAGGGCGCTGGAAAGAGACGCCGAAGCAATCATCGATAGATACGATACCAAGTACCTGCCTGCCCAGAGGAAATACCTGGAAGAATATCCGCCTCAAAAAGTGGCGGATATAATAATTGATAACACCAACCCGGAATATCCGCGCATCCTGGCCTGAAATCATCGTAATGCGATGTATCCGCGAGGAGATGCCGGTTTTTTCAGGGTATTTTTTCAAGAAATTTCCCCAAAACCGTTTACCAACACCCTAGAGGATATTGACTCTGCATGGTAGAATACTATATAGGGGGTATAGCCGCGTTTCTAACAGGCAAACGTCTTGGAAATCAACTGTGTTATCCTGGCAGGTGGGAAGAGCATACGTCTGGGACATGACAAGGTATTAGAAAGGATTGGTAACACTAGTCTACTCGAAAGGGTAATAGCCAGGGTAGACTCATTCAGCAAAGATATAATTATCGTTACGGCGGAAGAAAGAACATTTGCGCCTCTGGTAAACCACCCGAAAATAAAAACTGCCTGTGATATTTTGCCGGGGCGGGGCTCCCTGGGCGGTATTTATACCGGATTGAAAAAATCAGATTCGTTTTATAATCTTGTTGTGGCTGCGGATATGCCTTTTTTGAACGAGTCGTTGTTACGATATATGATAGAGGTCTCAGATGGTTTTGACTTCGTTTTACCGCGAGTCAATAGTTACTACGAACCACTGCACGCCGTGTATTCCAGGAACTGCATTACCCCCATCGAAGAAATATTCAACCAGGGCAAGAGGGTTATCATCGAGCTATTCAACTACGTGAAAACTAAATTTGTCGAGGCGGAGGAGGTCAACAGGTTTGACCCGCAGCACCTGAGCTTCTTTAATATCAATACTGAAGAAGACCTGGAAAAAGCCAGAAAATTAGCCGGAGGAACTGCCGATTAATGCTGACCGTTGAAGAGGCACTCCAAAAAATCCTCGATGAAGTAGATATACTCGAGGCGGAGTCCGTCCCCATTTTAGACGCGCTGGGGCAGGTACTCGCCGAAGACATCAAATCGGATATCAACGTACCACCGCTGGACAATTCCGCCATGGACGGCTACGCCGTGAGGTCGGAAGACACCCGGGGAGCCGGAGAAAAAACGCCCAGGTACCTCAAGGTAATCGATACAATCATGGCGGGTTCCATTTCTCAAAAAGATATTGTACCGGGAACGGCCGCACGTATTATGACCGGGGCACCGGTACCCGGGGGCGCCGATGCCGTCGTCCAGTTCGAGCATACTGACGAGGCGCAGAACAAAGATGCCAGTGGACAGCCTCCCGCTCGTGTGGGCATTATGGAAGAAGCCCGACCGGGACTGAACATCAGGAAAGCCGGCGAGGATATTGCCAAAGGCACTATAGTCCTGAAAAAAGGCACGGTCGTCAGGCCGTCCGAGATAGGGCTGATGGCTTCGCTCGGCTACAGCAAATTAAAAGTTATAAGACGTCCCGTTGTCGCCGTTCTTTCCACCGGGAACGAACTGGTGGAAGTGGATAAACCGCTGCCCGAAGGCAAGATTCACGACAGCAACGCCTACAGCATCGCCGGACTGGTCAAGCGCTGCGGGTGCGTCTCCAGAATGCTGGGCATAGCCCGTGACGATGAAAAGGACCTCTTAAGCAAACTTCAACAAGCGCAGGACGCCGATATGCTGCTTACCACCGGCGGCGTATCCATGGGCGATTACGATATGGTCAAGGATATACTTGCCAGGGACGGCGAGATGGTCTTCTGGAAGGTTAGGGTAAAGCCGGGGAAACCTCTGGCGTTCGGGAAGATTAAGGGAAAGAAGAAACCCGTACTCCACCTGGGACTGCCCGGCAACGCCGTCAGCTGCATGGTGAGTTTCGAGCTGTTTGTCAGGCCGGCGCTCCTGAAGATGATGGGCAAGAAGAACATCGCCAAGCCGGTTGTGGAAGCGATACTGGAAAACGACGTCAAGAACGATGCCGGACGGCGCATCTACGACAGGGCTATCGTGGAAAAACGCGACGGGCACTATTACGCCCGCCTGACCGGACCGCAGGGCTCAGGAATACTAACTTCAATGGCCTTGGCCAACGGACTGGTACTAATTCCGGAAGAACGGAAAATGGTAAACAAGGGCGAGACCGTCCAGGCGCTGATGCTGGACTGGAACGAAGAAGTAAACGTATAACCGGGGGATTAACCGGACAGACATATGCATTTAATAATATCCATAGTGGGTAAGTCCCATTCCGGCAAGACGACCTTGCTGGAGAGCCTTATCGGCGAGTTGAAGAAGCGGGGCCACAAGGTAGCCATCGTCAAGCACTCGCACCACGCCAACGACCTCGATACAGCGTCAAAGGACACCTGGCGTTTCACCAAGGCGGGCAGCGAGCTTTCCGCCATTAATTCCCTGGACCACCTGGCAATATACCGTCGCACCGACCACTATTTCGACCCCCGGGAAATTTCCGACTTCGTTCTCTGGGACTACGACGTCATCCTCACCGAAGGATTCAAGGGCAGCCGCTATCCTAAAATCGAGGTGCACCGCGGCGAACAGGGCAAAGAGCTGCTGACCGAACCGGAGCAGCTGCTGGCGGTGGTCACCGACGAACCGCTGGACGTTAAAGTCCCTCAATTCTCCAGTGACGACCTCGCCGGGATAGCCGACCTGATTGAGAAAGCGCTGGCGGTCCGGAACAGTGAAAACGAGGTTAACCTGGTTGTCAACGGGGTGAACGTCCCCGTCGATGCCTCGCTGAAAGACCTGCTGGCGCGTACCATATTCGCGATGATACCGCGGTCGAATAACAACGGCGAGATTAAGAATTTGCATTTGTCACTGAGGAGGAAGATTTGATATTCGAGACCTCAGATTTTAATTTCAAGGTACCGTCCGTCGTATCGCGGGCGAGGCGGGTGCTGATTAAACCCAGCGCTTCCTACCCGCTGCCGTACCCGGTGACCACCAGCGCCGAGATGCTGGCGGCGATAATCTCCAGTATCCGCAGGGTCAGCGACGCCGATATCCTCCTGCTGGAAGGCACGCCGGGAGGCGTACCCACTCGTCCTATTTACCAGGCACTCGGCTATAACTTCCCGCGGGTGTTGACGCTGGACGTCAAGGACTGTATCTTCGTGGAGGTGGACAACCCGCTGCCGAAGCCTTTCGCCATGCCCACCTTCTGGGTACCCAACGTCATCCTTTCCAGCGACTATCTCATAACCGTGGCGCCTCTCAAGACGTACGACGGCACCGGCAGCTTTACCATCATGAACCTGCTTTCACTCCTGCCGAGCAGTAAGTACCAGGGTGAGGCGGCCGGGGGCTGGGAGAGCCTCTATAGCCTGGGGATAGACAAAGTGCTGGCAGACCTCTATTTCACGCTTCCCTTCGACATGGGGATAGTGGAGGGGAGGCAGAAATTCGCCGTCAGGGAAGACCCCTGCGAGGGAGAGGTAGAGGAATACGATAAAGTATTTATCGGCGAGCCTTACGAAGCCGACCGGGAAGTCGCCGATACGCTGGGGCTGAAAGTGGGCTACCTCGACCTGATAAAGTCCGCCAAGGTAGAACTGGAAACTTAGTTATCCTTTTTACCGTATTATTTTACCTTCAGTCACCCTCAACGATACTCTATTACCCTCACCCTATTCGCTAAGTTTAGAGTTTTTTTGCCCTCTCCCGTCAAGGTAGAGGGTTTATGTATCACGGGCTAAGCCGAAGATGACACGAGGGTGGCTTGGGTGGGTAAAGATAACCACCGACTATTATACTTATTCTCCCAATCTATCCCCCTAGCCCCCTTCCTTTGCCAAAGGAAGGGGGGATATTTACAAATAAAATACTGCTTGCCGGATATATATTTATCAAAGGCCAGTGACGTGCGTTGAGAGAAGGAACGACCGCCACCTTTTCCTCCCACCGCCAAGGATTTGTGGATAGTATTTACCTGGCTAAGCCGCAGATGATACGGGGTGGCTTGGGTGGGTAAAGATAACACCCGAGGGGGTGGTGGTGTATGTGTATTATGTATTTGCCTTATTTTATTCAATTATGCAAGGAACCCGCCGTCGGCAATAAGGGTATGGCCGGTAACGTAGCTGGCGGCGTCCGATGCCAGGAAAAGGGCCGCACTGGCAATCTCCGATGGTTCGGCTACACGTCCCATTGGTATTTCAGCCACCCACCGCTCTAAAATACCGGGTTGAGATGTAAAACTTTGTAAAAGCTCCGTATTTGTAGCACCCGGGGCGATAGCGTTTACCCTGATATTGTGAGGAGCCAGCTGTATTGCCAGCGCTCTGGTCAGCATGACTATGGCAGCTTTGGTAACGTTATAAGGCCGGGGCATCAACGCTTTCAGAAGTGTATCAGGCATTTCCCCTGATGACTTTATTGTATCTATCATTATCTTCATTCCGGCATCCTCCCCACGAAATCCGGCTACCGAGGCGAGATTAATGATATTACCGCTTTTACGCTGAATCATGCCGTCAACCACTGCCAGCGAGCAGTTCTTGCATCCAGAAATATTTACATTGATGGAATTCTCCCAGTAGTCATCCGGATTATCAGAGCTTAAGGCTTCGGTACAGGCAGCGTTATTCACCAGGGTATCAAGCGGGCCAAGTTCAGCTTGTACTCGCTTTATCATTGACTCCACTTGTTTTTTTCGGGACACGTCCGCCTGAACCGCCAGGGAACGTCGGCCGTATTTTATAATTTCATCAGCGAGGTTATTCAGGGCACCATCATTAATATTGATATCGCAAACGGCAACATCCGCTCCGGCTTCGGCAAACAGCAGGGCAATCGCCCGACCGATTCCCCGTCTAGCACCGGTTACCAGCGCCACCCTTCCGTCCAGCGAGAGCAAATCCGTAAGATTCCTCATGAAATCAACTCCTTTTTCGGTTTGTTTTCTTATTGTTTGAGAAGTCTATACTCTTTTATAGTGAAAAGTCAAAGAATGGTATAATCGAGGCAAATCTGGTACAGGATATATCATGGAAGTACTTAAAGCCGGCGCCCAAAAGTTGGGTATAAATTTTAGTTCCAGACAGCTCGAGCAGTACCGGATTTACTATGAAGAACTGATTGACTGGAATAAAAAGGTGAATCTCACCAGTATAACCGGCTATGAAGAAGTACAGATAAAGCATTTCCTGGACTCTCTGACGGTGACGCTGGCAATGAAGCCGCAACATGGGGATAAGCCTTTAACCGTCATTGATGTCGGGGCGGGGGCGGGATTTCCTGGATTGCCGTTGAAAATAACCTTTCCCGATATGAAACTTACCCTTCTGGAAGCCACTGTTAAGAAGACAAAATTCCTTCAGACCGTAATAGAACTACTTGAATTGCGTGACGCAGAGATTGTTAGTGGTAGGGCGGAGGAAGCCGGGCATAGCCCTCAATACCGTGAGAGGTTCGACCTCGTATTATCGCGGGCCGTGGCGGCTCTGCCTGCCCTGGCGGAACTGACGCTCCCTTTCTGTAACATAGGAGGCTGCGTCATAGCTCAAAAGAAGGGCGAAATCAAAGCCGAAGTGGAAAGAGCCCGGAAAGCTATAGACGTGCTGGGCGGCGCTCTGCGGGAGGTAAAGCCGGTTGACCTGGAAGAGCTGAATGACGAACGATATCTGGTGGTTATCGATAAGATAAGAACGTCCCCGGATGCCTACCCCCGCCGCGCCGGAATGCCGGTAAAAAGACCGATTATCTCCTGAATGCGGTATTTACTCCATTTTTTCCATGGCGTTGAGTTTGTCTATGAGACGCTGGACGAGCTGAACGCATTCTTTGTCTTTGCGGAATCGGCCTCCGTAAAGTCGTAAGCCCTTGATGGTGTCTTCCATCTCCTTAGAGGTAGGATTAACATCTTCCAGCAGACGGTAGGCGGTCTTGATATAATTCAGCTTGGTCCTTTTCTCTACTCTATTGAGTAATACAATTATCAGAATCAGGGCGATAATTATCAGGATAAATACTAAATAATCCATAATAAATCACCAATGAAGGATATCCAATTCTTACACATTAACAGCCAACAGTCAATTCAATGATAGTGCTTCTGTAAATCTGTTGCCAAGCTCAGCCAACAGTAGTAGAATTATATTATCAAATCCAAGAGTCAGGAGGAGGGGGACATGGAAACCGGGACGTGGAAGGTAAAAACAGGACTGGCGCAGATGCTCAAAGGCGGGGTAATCATGGACGTGGTCACTCCCGAACACGCCAAAATTGCCGAAGAGGCGGGAGCCTGTGCCGTGATGGCTTTAGAGAGGGTACCGGCGGACATCCGGGCTGCCGGCGGCGTCGCCCGCATGGCTGACCCGACGGTCATCGAGGCGATTATGAAGGCAGTTTCCATTCCGGTCATGGCTAAATGCCGTATCGGGCATTTTGTGGAAGCGCAGGCGCTGGAAGCAATGGGCGTCGACTACGTCGATGAGTCCGAGGTATTAACGCCTGCCGACGAGAAATATCATGTCTGGAAGCACGACTTCAAGGTGCCGTTCGTCTGCGGCTGCCGCGAACTCGGTGAGGCTTTACGGCGACTTCACGAGGGGGCGGCGATGATAAGGACCAAAGGGGAAGCCGGTACGGGCAATATCGTGGAAGCGGTAAGACACATGAGGGCCGTCATGGAGGGCATCCAGCAGGTGGTCAACGCCAACGAGACCGAACTCAAAGAGCTGGCTACCGAGTACCGGGTGCCCGTGGCGCTGGTGAAAGAGGTCAAGGAACTGGGCAAGCTGCCGGTAGTCAACTTTGCCGCGGGCGGGATAGCCACGCCGGCGGATGCCGCCCTGATGATGCAGCTGGGCGCCGAGGGGGTCTTTGTGGGGTCGGGGATATTCAAGTCGAAAAACCCGGAGGTCAGGGCGAAAGCCATCGTTAAAGCCACCACCCATTACCGGGACCCGGCAATCATCGCCGAGGTCTCCAAGAACCTCGGCGAGGCGATGCCCGGTCTTGACATAAAGCAAATACCTTCCGAGGAACTGCTGGCGCAGAGAGGCTGGTAGTATGAAAATCGGCGTCCTGGCAGCGCAGGGAGCCTTTATCGAGCATATCGCCTCGCTGCAAAAACTGGATATGGAAGCCGTGCCCGTCCGCCTGCCCGGTGAACTGCGGGGAGTGGACGGGCTTATCATTCCGGGGGGAGAAAGCACGACCATCAGCCGGTTGATGTCCTCCTATGATTTAGTTAACGAAATAGTGACAATGGCCGGCGGCGGTTTACCCGTATTCGGCACCTGCGCCGGGATGATTCTCATGGCGAAACAGGTTACCAACAACGGGACGCCGTCGCTCAAGCTGATGGATATCAGCGTAAGACGCAACGCCTTCGGGAGACAGGTGGACAGCTTCGAGGCGGAACTTAAAATACCGGTACTGGGGGAAGAGGCTTTCCCGGGGGTGTTTATCCGGGCGCCGCTGATAGAGAGCTGTAATAATGGCGTCGAAGTGCTGGCGCGCCTGAAAGACGGCACCATGGTCGCGGCGCGGCAGGGAAAGCTGCTGGGTACGGCTTTTCACCCCGAACTGACCGACGACCTGAGATTTCATCGCTATTTTCTGGATATTATAACCGGAGACCGCTAAAGATAGTCGCGGAGGAACCAGTGCAGAAAATCATTACCGACGATATGGATGCCCTGCTAGATATACTGCCGCCGCATATCAAGAACCCGCTGGAAAAGCAGAAAGACATCAAGGAACTGCTGGAAGTGGTGCTGGACCTGGGACGTATGCCGGAAGCCCGCTTCCCCAAGCGTGAAGTAATACTCGGTAAAAAAGAGGCGGATGAGGCGGATATCGACTACGTGGTCGCCCGTATCAGCAACTTCGGCGAGGACAACCGCGCCGGCATCGAGCGGACGTTGCACCGCATATCGGCGCTGCGCAATCGCAGGGGACGCATCGTAGGACTTACCTGCCGGGTAGGCAGGGCGGTCTTCGGCACGATAAAAGTCATCGAAGACCTGGTGCAGTCGGGCAAGAGCGTCCTGTTGCTGGGTCGCCCTGGCGTGGGCAAGACGACCATGCTCCGCGAGGTCGCCCGCGTGCTGGCGGACGACGCCGGGAAACGGGTCATAATCGTGGACACCTCCAACGAAATCGCCGGCGACGGGGACATACCCCATCCCGCCATCGGCCACGCCCGCCGGATGCAGGTAGCCACGCCAAATCTCCAGCACGCCGTGATGATTGAAGCCGTGGAAAACCACATGCCGGAGGTCATCGTCATCGACGAGATAGGCACCGAGCTTGAGGCGATGGCCGCCCGGACGATTGCCGAACGCGGCGTCCAGCTGGTCGGCACCGCCCACGGCAATACTTTAGATAATCTTATGATGAACCCCACCCTCGCCGACCTCATCGGCGGGATACAGTCGGTCACCCTCGGCGACGAGGAAGCCAGGCGGAGGGGCACGCAGAAATCGATACTCGAAAGAAAATCGCCCCCAACCTTCGATATCGTCGTCGAGATACAGGAGCGCGACCGCGTGGCTATCCACCCGGAAGTCGGGGAAGCGGTCGACAGCCTCCTGCGTAACGCGCCCCCCAGCACCGAGGTGCGCTGGCTGGAAGATTCGGGCGAGGTGAAAGTGGAGAAACCGACCGTAACGCCTCTGGAAAGAGGCAAACCGGCGCGGAAAAAGCGGCCCGCTGAGAAAAACAAACCGACCCGGCTTTACCTCTTCGGCGTGAACCGTTCGAGGCTGATGCAGGCGGGACGGGAACTGCATATGGACCTGGATATCGTCGATAACCTCAGCGAAGCCGGGATGTTCGTGACCTCGAAGAACTACTACCGCCGCCGGCCGCAGAAGGTCAGGGACGCCGAAAGCGCCCAGCTGCCCGTCTACGTTCTCCGCAGCAATACCCCGCCCCAGATGCGCCAGTTCCTCAGCAGCCTCCAGCCGGTCAAAGAAACCGGAAAAACGGGTTCGTTCAAGACAGCCCTTAACGAAGCCGAGGAAGCCGTGGAGCAGGTGAACGAAGGCCAGGAAGAGGTCGAGCTCAGTCCCCAGAGCTCCTACATACGGCGACTCCAGCACCTCATCGCCCAGCGCAGTGACCTTTCGTCACGCAGCTACGGCAAAGACCCCAACCGGCGGGTGCGGATATATAAAGAGCGGACGGGGTAAGGGGAAGGGGATAAGCTGAGAATGAGACGAGGGCGGTATGGGTGGGAAAAGATAATGGCGAGGGGAGGGGAAAAGAGACCTCACCCTCACCTAACCTCTCCCATCAAGGGAGAGGAATAATCTGGGGAGGAGAAAACTGGATTTCCGCTTCCGCGGGAATGACGGAATGGTGAGGAATTAAATTATGTCTCTATTCATCACCTTTGAAGGGGGCGAGGGCTGCGGCAAGAGCACGCAGTCGAAGCTGCTCTACCGACGGCTGCAAAAACTGGCTGTTCCGGTGATATTGATTCACGAACCCGGCGTCACCGCCTTGGGCAAGAAAATCTCGCGTATATTAAAGTGGTCGGCCAATCTGGACATATCTCCGCAGGCGGAACTGCTGCTCTTTAACGTGTCGCGGGCGCAACTGGTCACCGAAGTAATTAACCCGAATTTAATAAAGGGGACGGTGGTTGTCTGTGACCGCTTCGCCGATTCCACCACGGCTTACCAGGGGTACGGGCGGGGACTGGACATGAAGACGGTGGCGGCGGCTAATAAGATAGGCACACAGGGAAAAGTGCCCGACCTGACTATTTTACTGGACATACCGGTTGAGAAAGGTCTCAGGCGCAAGAAAGATAAAAAGTCCGACCGCTTTGAAACGGAAGATTCAGCCTTTCACAAACACGTGCGGGACGGCTATTTGAAGATGGCGAAAGCGGAACCGCGGCGCTGGCTGGTGGTTGATGCCGAAAAGAGTAAAGAGGAAATTGCTGACATAATCTGGCAGAGGGTGAAACCGATGATTTCGAGACAGGGAAGAAAGGCATAAAGAGATAGATGAGTAATGTGGATTACCAAAAGATGACCGATATGCCAGTGAAACTGTTTTTGGATGAACTGTCCAGTGCCGCACCGGCTCCGGGGGGCGGCAGTATAGCGGCTCTTTCCGGCGCCCTCGGAGCGGCTTTGATAAGCATGGTCAGCAACCTGACAATCGGCAAAGAGAAATACGCCGATGTCCAGGACGAAATAAAAGTATTACTCGGGGAGTCCGAAAGCCTGCGTAGAGAGCTAATCGAACTGCTGGAAGCCGACGTCAGGGTATATACCGAACTTTCGGAGACGATGAAGATGCCACGTGATACGGAAGAGCAGAATGCTGCGCGTGCTCAAGCCATGGACAGGGCACTCAAAGCCGCTACCAACGTACCAATGCAGGTCGCCGAAGCCTGCGTGGCGGTTATGGACCTTTGCCGTCCTGCCGCGGAGAAAGGTAATATCAATGCCGTCAGTGATGTCGGCGTGGCGGTATTAATTGCCGAGGCAGGATTGCGCAGCGCGGCGCTTAACGTTCTGATAAATCTTGCCTGGATAAAGGATGAAACCTTTGTAAAGGAGACTCGTAATAAGCTGGATATTTTGCTTGATGGTAAACCTGCTTTGCGTGATGAAATCTACGAACTCGTTGTAAGTAAACTTTGAGAGATACCGACTCGGAGGAGATTCTAAGATGAGCGCGACAATTTTAAGCGGCAGCGAACTGGCCAAAGAGATGCGTCAGGAAATAGAGACAGAAGTTACCGAATTCGTTAAGCAGTATGGTTTTACGCCGACCGTAGCGGTTGTCAGAGCCGGAGAAGACCCGGCTTCAATAAGCTATAGCAATGCCCTGGAGAAATCTTTCGGGGCGCGGGGATTGGGATTTCAACTCCACGCCCTCCCGGATACGGCTTCCCAGGAAGAAATCGTCAAGTTGGTGGCAATGTTGAATAACGACGCCACAATACACGGTATCATGATACAGGAACCATTGCCCAAGGGAATCGACGAAGCCGTAATTAAAGATGCCCTGTCACCGGATAAGGACGTAGATGGAGTACACCCGGTAAATACGGGGCGTCTGGCGCAAGCCGCCCCGGTTGGGCGTCCGGCGATGGTCGGACCGTTCTTTGTTCCGGCAACACCGTCGGGCGGTATGGAGATACTCAAGCGGAATAAATTGGACTTGACGGGGAAACATGCGGTCGTGGTCGGGCGGTCTACAATCGTTGGCAAACCGATGGCGCTGCTGTTGCTGCGTGAAAATACTACCGTCTCGCTGTCTCATTCGCAGACAGCCGACCTGCCCGGGATGTGCCGCGCCGCGGATATTCTATGCATTGCCGTGGGACGGGCGAAAATGATAAAAGGCGACTGGATTAAGCCCGGGGCGGTTGTGATTGACTTCGGTGTTAATTTCGTGGACGGCGTGATAGTCGGCGATGTAGACTTTGAGGAAGCCAAAGAAGTAGCCGGCATGATTACACCGGTACCCGGCGGCACGGGCCCGATGACGAATATCATGCTGATGAAGAACGTGATTGCCGCCGCGCGAAGGCAGGCGGCGTAAAGAGGAAGGGGTTTTTAAGGGCTAAGCTGTAGATGATACGAGGGCGGCCTGGGTGGGAAAAGATAACAGCCAAGGGGGGTGGGGCATAATATAAATGGGGTGAGGTAGATGAATAATCACCGGAAACCCTCATTTAAAGAAGAGAAACTCCTCCGGGCGCAGGGATACCGGCTTATCGCTGGCGTGGACGAGGTGGGGAGGGGTGCCCTGATGGGTCCCGTGGTCGCCGCCGCCGTTATCCTGCCGGATGCCGTCAAAGGCCGCTGGAAAAGCCGGGTCAGGGACAGCAAACAGATCAAGCCGGCGGAACGGGAAACTTTATACGCATATATTAAAGAGTCGGCCGTGTCGGTAGGCACCGGGGCATCGTCCCACGAAGTAATCGATAAGGTCGGCATCGCCAGAGCCACCCGCCTGGCAATGATAGACGCGATACAACAACTGCAGCCGGAACCTCATTACATATTAATCGATTACTTCAAGCTTCCCGAGACGCCGTTGCCAAACCGGGGTGTTCCCGACGGGGACAATATATGTTTTTCGATTGCCTGCGCCTCTATTATAGCTAAAGTAACCCGCGACCGACTGGTGATAAAGATGGCGAATGATTTCCCGGAATATGGCTTCGATAGTCACAAGGGCTACGGCACCCGCCGTCACCTCGAATGCCTGCGCCGGAACGGGCCGTGTCCATTACACCGCAAGTCTTTCCGACCCGTAAGTGAGATGGTGGGTCAGTTGCTATGAAAAGACGCGATACCGGAATACTGGGAGAGCAGCTTGCCTGCGAATTCCTCGGCAGCAACGGCTATCAGGTAATCGAAACCAACTACCGCTGCCCCGGGGGTGAAATCGATATCGTCGCCCGGCAGCGGGACACCCTGGTCTTTATCGAGGTACGTACGAAGACCAGCCGGCAGTTCGGCGGACCCGAAGAGTCAATCACGCCGGTCAAGATGGAAAGACTGAGGACTGTCGCCGCACACTACGGCCAGCACCACGAAAACCTGCCCGAAGCCCGGCGTATCGACGTCGTCGCCATAGAGATGAACAAAAGAGGCCGGGCCACCCGCATCGAGCTAATCGAAAACGCCGTCGTCGAGACTTAATCCTCTTTACCAGCTATCACGGCTGTGCTAGAATTAACCACCGAGGCATTGCTGAGATGAAATCGTTATCGGCGAGTCAACTGCGTATTATCGACGCCAATCTGAACCGCATCGGCGAAGGACTGCGTGTCCTGGAAGAGTTCGCCCGGCTGTCGTTGAACGATGCCGGTCTGACCGGGCAGTTGAAAAATCTGCGGCATGAGATGGTGCATATCGACAGCCGCTTACAGCAGCAGCTCTTACTGGCGCGGGACGCCGCCGGCGACGTCGGCGCCGACCTGGAAGCATCCGGACAGGGAAAACCGCAGGATTTCACCGGAACGATAACCGCCAACGCCCGGCGGGTACAGGAGTCCTTGCGGGTCATGGAAGAACTCGCCAGGGAGTCTGGACCCGACCTGAAAACGGAAAGCTACCGTAAAGCGCGGTTCTCCCTCTATACAATCGAGAAAGCCCTGCTGGCGAAGATGATGAGGCAGGATAAGCTGGGACGTCTAACCGGACTATATGTAATCATCGATACGGAATTTTTGAAAGGTCGGAGTCTTACCGATGTCGCGTCGCAGGCTATGCGGGGTGGAGCCAAGATAATTCAGTTAAGGGATAAAGAGCATGGTATCCGGGAATTCCTGGCGGCGGCGGGGAGGCTGCGGGAACTATGTACCAAACATGATGTCCTTTTCGTCGTTAACGACAGTCTGGAAGCGGCTCTGGCGGTGGACGCCGACGGACTTCACGTGGGACGGGACGACCTTCCGGTTGCCACCGCCCGGCGGCTGCTGCCTATAGATAAAATACTCGGGGCTTCGGCACGTACTATCGATGAAGCCAGGAAAGCAAAGTCGGAAGGAGCCGACTATCTGGGTGTGGGAGCGATGGATGCCACTACAACCAAAGCCGCCACTGAAGTGGTCGGCCCGGAAAGGATAAGAGAAATTAAGCGTGAAATAGATATACCGGTGGTGGCTATCGGCGGCATTAACGAAAGCAACCTGAGTAACGTCATGGAAGCCGGTGCCGATGCCGCCGCGGTAATCAGTGCCGTCATGGGGGCGGCGGATGTTGAGAAAGCCGCCCGGCGACTGACGGAAATTATCAAGGGGGGAAGCCGTGAATGAACTCGATAAAATCGCAGAGCAGCTGCGGAAAGACCTGATATCAAAGGACGAAGCCAGGGAGAAGCTGATGCCACTCTGCCGGGACGCCATCCGACACAGCAGTAACGCCATCCGCGCCGTGCACCGGCAGGAGTTTGCCGAAGCCGGGGAGCTGCTTGAAAACGCTCGCAGACTTATCACCGAAGCTGAAAAGGTCGTAAGGACATGCAGCGAACTGAACGGCACGGGTATTGTCCGTGATGCCCAGAAAGAGTATGCCGAAGGCAATATTACCCTGGCGCTGGTGACCGGCAAGGAGCTGCCCACTCACAAAGGACTGCACGTTAACAGCGCCGCTTATCTCAACGGACTCGGGGAGGCGGTGGGGGAGCTGCGGCGCTACCTGCTTGACGCCATGCGGCAGGGCGACCTCTCCCGGGGCGAGGAACTGCTGGCGGTCATGGACGACATCTACAGCGTCTTGGTCACCATGGATTTCCCGGATGCCATCACCGGGGGACTGCGCCGGACTACCGACATGGTGCGCGGCGTGCTGGAGAGGACCCGCAGCGATTTAACCCTGGCGATGCGGCAGAATGAACTGGAATCGAAACTGGCTGACTTTCAGCAACGTGAATTAACGCCTGCGGATTCACACGCGGGCAAGCCTCAAACGGAAGAAACAGGAGATGAAGTGGCGGAAGAAACGCAGCTTAACAACACCGAGCAGGAAATTTTCCGGGCTCTGGACGATTGGAGAGAGCATAAAGCCAACGAAGAGAACATCGCACCGTACATCATCGCCCGAAATTCCTGGCTGAAAGAAATAATCAAACTAAAACCCGCCTCGGTGAAAGAGCTGAAATCCATCAAGGGTTTCGGGGAGAGAAGGATAGGCAAATACGGCAAGGACATTATCAGGATTATTAGTAGAGGATAATAATTGCGGCGCTTGATTAATTGACCTGCCTGCGTAAATTGTGATAAACTGCGTAAAACCTGATGGAAAGACGTCATTCCGATAAGAAACCGACCTAGTTGAATTCAAAGGGGGAAATATAACCTCCTTTTCTTTTTATACCTCAGTAAATCTTTTCCGGAGGTATGCTTATGGACGAATGGGTATATAAATTACTGGTGATAGTCGGTGCCGTCCTCGGGCTGGCTTTTGTCGGCTACCTGACATTGAATATATTAAAACAGGACGAAGGCAACCCCAAGATGAGATCGATATCCCAGGCTATCCGCCAGGGGGCCATGGCGTTCTTACGCCGTGAATTCATGACACTGGGAATATTTACAGTAGTGGTATTCATCGTCCTGGCTGTTTTCATCGACCCCAAGCCCTTCGTCGCCGTAGCCTATCTCGCCGGCACCGTTACCTCGGCTTTGTCCGGCTGGCTGGGCATGAATATTGCCACCAAGGCTAATGTCCGCACTGCCCACGCCGCGGTCAACAGCTGGGCAAACGGACTGAAGATTGCCTTCTCCAGCGGCGCGGTGATGGGCTTCTGCGTAGTCGGACTGGGACTGCTGGGACTGGCTATCATCTCCTTTATCTGGGATGACAGCCATGTCTGGCTCGGGTTCGCTTTCGGGGCGTCATCGGTAGCCCTGTTCCTGAGAGCCGGCGGCGGCATCTTCACCAAGAGCGCCGATGTCGGCGCCGACCTGGTCGGCAAAGTGGAAGCCGGCATTCCCGAGGACGACCCGCGGAATCCGGCGGTGATTGCCGATAACGTCGGCGATAATGTCGGCGACGTTGCCGGCATGGGTTCCGACCTTTACGAGTCCTACGTCTCGGCGATAGCGGCTTCGATGGTCCTCGGCGTTATCGCCCTGGGGACGACCGACGGCATGTTCCTGCCGCTGCTGCTGGCGGCGACGGGCATCGTGGTGTCAATTATCGGTGCCCTCTCGGTCAGGCCGAAGGACATCAAGGACGCCGACTTCGAGAAACAGGTTGCCAAGGCGCACTCGACGATGAATACGGGTGTCTATGTCAGCAACATCCTGATGATAATCGCCAGCTTCTTCATTATCTGGGCTTTCACCGATGAGCTATCGCTTTTCTGGGCGTTAATCGTGGGCTTGATTGCCGGCTTTTTGATTTCCATATCCACCGAGTACTTTACCTCCGCGGAGCACTCTCCCGCCAAACGCATTGCCAAGTCGTCGGAGAGCGGTTCCGCCGTGGTAATTATCGACGGGCTGGCGACCGGCATGATGAGCACGGTCCTGCCCGTAATCCTGGTGGTTATCGCCACGGTGCTGGCTTATCTTTTCGGCGACCTGCTGGGGATAGCCATCGCCGCCATGGGCATGCTGGTGAACCTGGGCATGCTGCTGGCGATGGACTGCTACGGGCCCATCGCCGATAACTCGGCGGGCATCGCCGAGATGGCCGGACTGGGCAAGACGGTCCGGGAACGCTGTGAAGCCCTGGATGCCGTGGGCAATACCACGGCGGCGCTGGGCAAGGGTTTTGCCATAGCCTCGGCGGCGCTGGCGTCGCTGGCATGGCTGGCGACCTATTTCGAGGTGGTGGAACTGGAGGGAGGCATCGCCAGCCTGACCAATGTTTCCGTAATTTCCGGCGTCTTTATCGGCGGTATGCTTACCTTCATCTTCTGCGCCCTGGCCATGAGGGGCGTCGGGACCGGCAGTTTCGCCATCGTCAGCGAAGTCAGGCGCCAGTTCCGCGAAATCAAAGGACTCATCGAGGGCAAGGAAGGCGTCAAGCCAGACTACGTCGCCTGTGTTGACATCGCCACCAAAGTTGCCCTGAAGTCGATGATTATCCCGGGCACACTCGTCATCGCCGTGCCTTTGATTCTCGGCTTCACACTGGGACCGAAATCGGTGGCGGGACTCCTCGTCGGGGCTCTACTGACCGGTTTCCTGATGGCGGTGATGATGGCTAACGCCGGCGGCGCCTGGGACAATGCCAAGAAATACATCGAGGCCGGCGCCTGCGGCGGCAAGGGCAGTCCTGCTCACAAGGCGGCTGTCTGCGGCGATACGGTCGGCGACCCCTTTAAAGATACGGCGGGGCCTTCCCTGAATATCCTTATCAAGCTGGTGGGCAAAGTGGCGGTAATCTTCGGTCCGGCTTTTATCACGCTGATTACGTTTTAACTTTCATCGTAATTGTCGTATCATAGAGGCAGTCCAGACGGTTTTGATTTTCCGGGGACTGCCTCTTAAATTAGGTTATAGAGAAAGGCAGGTAAAAGATATGGGAGAGGTTCTAAAAGGAAAAGTAGCCGTGGTGACGGGGTCGGGGCAGGGGATAGGACGGGCGATAGCCATGGGACTGGCGGCGGAGGGGGCTAAAGTGGTGACCAACAACCGCAAGCGCGGCTCGACGGGTAATCAGATGATATCCACTGCCCAGATGCAAAAACTCGATAAAGAGAAAAGGGCGTGGTTCGAGAAGCAGACCGCCGAGATCAATGGAGACGCCGAAACAACGGCTCACGCCATTAAGAAAGCCGGCGGGGAGGCGGTGCCGTTTTTCGGTGACATCACCGATTTTAGTATCGCCGGCAAACTCATCCAGACAGCTATCGACAGCTTCGGGAAAATAGACATCCTGGTCAATGTTGCCGGGGGCTTCGGGTTCAGTCCCATCGAAAAAATGACCGAAGAGCTCTGGGATAAAGTGACCCGGGTCAAGCCCAAGGGCTATTTTCACACCATGCGGCACGCCATACCCCACATGATTGCGCAGAAGCAGGGGCGGATAATCAACTGCATTTCCCCTGCCTGGCTGGGTGACATTATCAAGCACGCCGAGTACTGCGCCGCAAATGCCGGTGTGGTAGGGTTGACCAAGGCGGCGGCGATAGAGTTGCACAAACACAACATCACCTGCAACTGTTTCGCGCCGTTTGCCAAGACCAGGGCATCATACGAACTGGATGCTTATCCACTGACCGTAAGCAAAGAGGACGTCCCTTTTGTTTTCGATAATATCAAGTTCGGCGAGAACATGATGAAAATCACTCCGGGGCCGGAATACGTCGCTCCGTTTATTTGTTATCTTGCCTCCGACTACGGAGCGAAAATCAGCGGGTCGGTCTTTACGGTAGGCGGGAACACCGTCAGCCTGACTTCTGAGCCGGTGAGTTCACACAACATTACCAAGTTCGGCGAGGGTCCCTGGACGATGGAAGAACTGATGCAGCAGGTGCCGCGCGGTCTGTTGATGGGGTATAAAAATCCGGCGGAACAGCGGCTCGGGTAGGATGGAACTCACGGGCTAAGCCGTATATGATGCGAGGGTGGCTCGGGTGGGAATAGATTAAAACCGAGGGGGGTGTAGGAGGTGGATTCCAGCCCTCGGGCTGAACTCGGGCTGAAGCCTACGCTGGAATGACACGAACATAACACGGGATTCTTCGCTGCGCTCAGAATGACATTAGTGCAGTAGCTTATTTCGGGGCGAAGATGGATGACCGCGGCTTTTTCTCCATCATTTTTACCAGGTCGGTGACGGGACCGTACCACATGCAGATAGCCTGGCAGTGCTTGACGCAGGCAGGTTGCTCGCCGACCAGCGTTCTCCCCTGACAGAGGTCGCAGAAACGGGTGGTAATCGGCACGAAGTCCACGTGCACCTTATCCGGGCTCACCGTGACCAGCTCGTCCACCCTGATGCCGCACATGCCGTCAGTAAAATTATGTTCCTGCTTGCAGGCGACCTCGCAGGCGTGGCAGCCGGTGCAGTATTCGTATTCGATAAGTAAGCCGTTGCGGGGCATGGCTACTCCTTTCGATTTTGTCATTCCGGCGGAAGCCCGGGGAACGGATTCTTCCCTTCCCCTTCGACTTCGCTCAGGGCTCTGGCTCAGAATGACGTATCAGTGCTATTCTTTTACTTTTACGATGCGGCAGAGACTGGAGCGGTAATCGGTACCGCCGAAGCCCGACTTGCCCTGGTTGCCCATCGTGGTCAGGTTATTGATGTTATATTCCCAGGTACTGAAGAAGTTGGGCGCTTTGCCGTCCGTCTCCGGCAGCCACCAGCCGTGGGGCGCCGTGACGACCCTGGGGTGGGCGGTGGGGGTGACTTTTACCTTCATTTTTATCCTGCCGCGCCTGTTTTCGATATAAACCCACTCGCCGTTGCTGACACCGGCCATTTCCGCCGTTTTATCGTTGATTTCGCACTCGGGGTAGGGGTCGAGCTCGCGGAGCCAGGGAATCATGCGGTGCTCCGAGTGGAAGAAGACCGGTGAGCGGCGGCCCGTGGTGAGGATGAGGGGGTATTCTTTAGCGAGCTCGGGCGTGGCTACCGGGCTTTCCTTCGGCTCCTCATAATAAGGCAGCGGGTCGAGTCCCCACTCCTCGAAACGCTTGGAATACAGTTCCACCTTGCCGGTGGGAGTCTCGAAGCCGGGCTGGCCGTCGGCGCGCAGCAAGCCCTTCTTATAGCGGTAATAGGGGCGGGTGTGGTGGCCCTCCGGCGGATATTCCCAGCAGCCCTTAGCCTTCAGCTTCTCGAAGTTGGTATTGCCGTCCTTGAGGCGGTCGTCGATAAGCTCGCGCCGACGCCTTCCACCGCCCTGACGCTGATGCCGAGGGGCTGCCACCAGGAGCGGAAGCTCTCCTTCTCACAGATGGTGGCGGCGGGGAGAAAGATATCCGCCAGCGCCATGCTGGTGGGATTCTGGAAGAGGTCGACAACCACGATGAAGTCGAGTTTTTTCATGGCTTCGTAATGCCGTCTGGGGTCGGCGGCCTGCCCGCCCAGAATATTAGACGTCTGTATCCAGGCGCCGTGGACTTTATAGGGCTTGCCGGTCTCCATCTGCTCGATGAGGACGTCCGGCTGCACCCAGCCGCGGAAGTTCTTAATCATGGGATAATCGTTGGCGCCGATACGCTTCTCGTTGAGTTTCTTAACGAGGTCGGCGCCGTAGAGCTTGGTAAGCTCGGCGGAACTGAAGGGATAGGTGGTCACGCCGTGGGAGTTCTTGGCAATAACGTTGCCGCCGGGATTATCGATGTTGCCGGTGATAGCCCAGAGCTGGTTAATAGCCTGCGCCACGACGCTGCCCGCCGGCATGGCGTCCACCGGTTCGCCCCACTGGATGGCGGAGGGTTTGCTGGTGGCGTAAAGCCGGGCGGCCTGGACGATTTTGTCTGCGGGCACCCAGGAAATCTCGGATGCTTTCTCCGGGGTATATTCCTGGACCCGTTCCTTGAGCTCATCGAAGCCGTAGCACCACTTATCGACGAACTTTTTATCGTAGATGCCCTCATTAATGATGACGTTGAGCATCGCCAGGGCGATAGCGCCGTCGGTGCCGGGGCGGTTCTGCAGGTGGACCTCCGAACGGCTGGAAAACCAGGTGGCGCGGGGGTCGATGGTAATCAGCTTGGAGCCCCGCCTCATGCAGTCGACAATCCAGTGCCCGAAGAAGCCGTCGTGACAGCCGGCGGCCGGGTTCTGCGCCCAGAGAATTATATATTTGGGGGGTATCCACTCGGGGGAATCGTAACGTTTCTCCAGGAACTGTGAGGCGTCCAGAACGCAGTAATTGCCCTGGGTGGCAAACATGGCGCCCAGGCGCGGGGTGTAGCAGGCGTGACCGGCCAGGCCTACCTGTACCCAGTTGGGGCTGCCGTAGGCGTACATGAGGAAGGTGATGGGCCCGCCAATGTCGCGGCCGGTGCCCTGGCAGAAGATGACCGACTCGGCGCCGTATTTCGAGCGGATGTCCTTGAGCTTCTTCTCGATGGTGTCGAAGGCTTCGTCCCAGGTAATCTGCCGCCACTTGCCCTGGCCCCTCTCGCCGACGCGTTTAAGGGGGTGAGTAACGCGGTCGGGGTGGTACATGTATTGCGGAATCGCCAGTCCCTTGGGGCAGAGCCTGCCCTGGTTCTGGGGGTGGTTTTTATCACCCTCGACGCGGGTGACCTTGCCGTCCTGGACGTATATCTCGCAGCCGCAGCCCCCGTGAGAGCCGCAGCCTGCCGACCATAAAGTGGAAAGAACTATCTTCTCTTGAGCTTCTGACATAAGCTGTCTCCTTTCCCGGGAAAAGGAAAAATAAAACCAGTATAGCTAGATTCTATCGGTTTGGCGGCGGGACTGTCAAATGAGAGAATGAAAAGGAATCAGTATTCAGCATCGTTAGACGAGATTCTTCGCTACGCTCAGAATGACAGGAGAGGCAATGGGCTAAGCCGGTGATGGTGCGAGGGCGGTCAGGGCGGGAATAGATAACAACCGAGGGGTGGGGAAAGGGTGTCTGGATTCCCGCATACGCGGGAATGACAGGGTTATGAGATTGCTTCGTCGCTACGCTCCTCGCAATGACAGGAAAGGGAGAGGGGATAAGGGGAAAAAGATATTAGTCGCCGGTTTGCTGGCGTTTGAGGCTCTCGGCTTCAGTATTGAGTTTTTCCCACTCTTCGGTAAGCGAGCGGATTTCCGCCTGTACCCGGCGGTGTCTCTCAACGGAGTCAGCAATCCCGGCACCGTCTTTATAGCGGGAGAGGTCGGTAAAGATGCTTTCCAGCTCTTTGAGTTCCGCCTCAAGCTGAGAAAGCATGTCCTCAACCTCGGCGGTCCTTTTGGCGATAGTCGCCGTCCTTTGCCGTAATGTATACGGCGATACGCCTTCGGTCCTGCGTTTCCGTGGGCGCGCTCTGGTTTTTGTTTTATCCGAAGGCGCCTTAATCTCCTCTGGTTTATCCTGAGCAAGCGACTCCTGGCGGTAGAGATAAGCATCGTAATCGCCGGGGAAAATATCCAGCTGCCCGTTATTGATGGCGATAATCTTATTGGCAATCTGCCTGATGAGAGTACGGTCATGGGTTATCAGGCAAAGCGTGCCATGATAGGCGTCGAGGGCGTCGGTGAGTATTTCCCGCGACGGAATATCGAGGTGATTGGTGGGTTCGTCCATGAGCAGCAGGTTATGGGACTGCATCAGGAGCTTGGCAAGGGAGATGCGCGCTTTCTCACCGCCGGAAAGGACCGATATCGACTTATAGATTTCATCGCCGCCGAAGAGAAAAGCTCCCAGTACCCGTCTTAAGTCCAGTTCCGGCACCTCCGGAGCCGACCGTTTAAGCTCCGCGAAGACGTTCTGGTGGGGGTCCAGGGATTCGAGCAGGTACTGGGCGTAGTAGGCGGTGGTGACATTATGCCCGAGGACGCGTTCCCCCCGTTCAAAAGGCAGTACGCCCGCCAGGATTTTAAGTAAAGTGGTCTTGCCGGCGCCGTTGGGGCCCACCAGCGCCACGCGGTCGCCGCGGTACAGCGTCAGATTCAGGTCGCGGTAGACCTGCAAAGTCCCGTATGACTTGTCGACATTGCCGAGAGTGATAACCTCATGGCCGCCCCGCGGCGGTTTCGGGAAAGTAAAATGTACCTTTTGAGTCGTCCGCGGTATAACCACCTTCTCCATCTTTTCCAGTCGCTTAATCCGACTCTGCACCTGGCTGGCCTTGGTCTTCTTATAGCGGAAGCGTTCGATGAAGCGCGTCTCTTTCTGAATCAACTTTGCCTGCCTTTTAGCCATAGCCTGCCTGACCTCAAGCAGTTCCTCCCGGGCGATAATATAGCTGTCGTAGTTGCCGCGGTGAAAGATGACTTCTTCCTGTTCTATAGCCAGCACCCGGCGGGCGACCCGGTTCAGGAATGCCCGGTCGTGCGAGGTGACGATAACGGCCCCCCGGTAGCCGGAGAGGTACTTCTCGAACCAGATACAGGCTTCGAGGTCGAGGTGATTGGTGGGCTCGTCCAGCAGCAGGAGATCGGGCTCGATGAGGAGCAGCTTGGCGAGTTCGGCGCGCATGACCCACCCGCCGCTGAAAACGCGCAGGGGACGGGTGAAGTCGGACGGTTGAAAGCCCAGTCCGGAGAGGATGGTTTCGGCTTCATGCTCCAGGTTATAGCCGCCCGTGGCTTCGTATCTGTGCTGCAGCTCGCCGAGTTCACGCATGATGTCGGCGGAATCATCGCCGTCCTCGCCTTCCGCCAGGGCCTGCTGAAGAATGTTTATCCTGTGTTCCAGGCTGGCAACGTGCCGGGCGGCGCTCATCACCTCGTCGAGCAGATTCTTATCGGAAAAAGGTTTGATATCCTGCCTCAGATAGCCGATGGTGATGTCTTTCTGCTTTATCAGTTCGCCCGTGTCCGGGCCGGTCTCGTCGTTGAGGATGTTAAAGAGCGTCGTCTTCCCCGAGCCGTTGCGGCCGATTAAGGCAATACGGTCCCTGGCGCCTACATTGAAGGTGCAGCCGGTGAACAGCGTCTTATCGCCGTATGATTTGGAAATGTTTGAAACAACTATCATTTTATAAGCCCAATTTTTAATCATACCATACTATATAGCTATCGAGAAGATGGTTGACGTGCTGCAGCGGCGAGGATATAATGATGGCGTTAATGCCGGTACAATCGGGTTGTCGTCAGTCCGAGAGGTCTTTTCACCACGGAAACATCTCGGCTTTTTTATGTGTACGGGAGTTACAGGGATAAGGATATGACGGAAAAATACGATGTTATTATCGTCGGCGGAGGTCCGGCAGGAATCTTCGCGGCTCTGGAGCTGACGCAGGCGGAAAGCCTGAGCGTTCTCCTGATGGAGAAGGGCAAGGATATCGGCGAGCGGCGCTGTCCGGTACGGGATACGGGCAGTACCTGCGTTGAATGCCAGCCCTGCAATCTGGTCTGCGGACTGGGGGGTGCCGGGGCTTTCAGCGACGGCAAGCTGGTGCTGTCTTCGGAGGTGGGGGGACACCTGAGCGAGTACCTCGGCGAGGAGTCCACCGCCACCCTGATTAAATACGTGGACGAACTGTATCTGAAATTCGGGGCGTCAAAAAAGCTCTACGGCGGTGATGATGTTATCGAAGAAATAAGCCAGAAAGCCAATCAGGCAGGGCTGCGCCTGATACCCACGCCGGTACGCCACATGGGGACGGAAAACTGCCACGAAGTGCTCAAGGCGATGCAGGAACATCTCCATCCCCGTTTGAAGCTGAAACTCGGCACGATGGCGTCGAAAGTGCTGGTGGAAAAAGGCAAGGTCAGAGGTGTAGAGACGGAGAGCGGTGAAAGGTTCCTCTGCCGGTATCTTATCTTGGCTCCGGGCCGGGAGGGTGCCGACTGGCTGTCCCGTGAGGCTGGTCGCCTCAAGCTGACCATGCGCCACAATCCTATCGATGTCGGCGTGAGGGTGGAAGTCCCCCAGAAAGTAATGAAGGCGTTGACCGACGTGCTCTATGAAATCAAGCTGGAGTACCATTCCTTCAGCTTTAACGACCGCATCCGGACGTTCTGCATGTGCCCGGCCGGCGAGGTAATTATGGAGTCGACGGGCGGCACCGACCCCGTGGTGACGGTCAACGGGCACAGCTACGCGGGTCGCAAAAGTGAAAACACCAATTTCGCGCTGCTGGTAAGCACCGATTTCACCAGACCCTTTCACGAGCCGATTGCCTACGGCAAGTACCTTGCCAAGCTGGCAAATCTGCTCGGCGGGGGCGTGCTGGTGCAGCGTTTCGGCGACCTGCTGGCGGGCCGACGTTCCAATCCCGAGCGAATCAAAAAGGGCAACGTTAAACCCACACTGAAGAGCGCCACCCCCGGCGATTTGAGTTTCGCGCTTCCTTTCCGGCACCTTACCGGACTGATAGAGATGCTGATGGCGATGGACCGGCTGACGCCAGGCGTGGCTTCCGAGGATACGCTGCTGTATGGAATAGAAGTGAAGTTTTACTCCTTCCGTCCGCAGCTCAGTGCCTGCCTGGAGACCGAGGTGAAAAACATGTTCGCCGTCGGTGACGGCACCGGGGTAAGCCGGGGACTGGTGCAGGCGTCGGCGTCCGGTCTGGTGGCGGCGGTGGAGATATTACGCAGGACAGGGCAGGCTTGAAGTCTCCTTTCGGGTTAACTCCCTTGACAGTCGGCTTTCCGCCATCTAAAATAATAGAGTGCGTTCCATGCACGGCATGGGACATCGGATTGAATATTCTCGGGGGCCAGATGAAAATATCTGCCCCTATAATATTGGGAGAATAAACCAGAAGGGGAGTGATGCTCATTGGCTGATGTGACCGTCGGTCAGGATGAAACCTTCGATAGCTTGCTCAAGCGGTTCAACCGGAAGGTGCAGCAGGACGGTATCCTGGCGGAATTGCGCCGCCGGGAACACTACGAGAAACCCAGCATCAAGCGCAAGCGGAAGAAGGCGGCTAAAAAGCGCGGTTCGGCCCGGGTCGGCAAGCCGCTGCGGCGTTAGTCCCTCCCCGAACAGATATCACCCGGTAACACTCTATCTACAGTCAGGATAAATCGTCCCATGGCGCAGGCAGACCTCAGGAATAAAATAACCGACGACCTCAAGCAGGCGATGAGGAGCGGCGATACCGTCAAGCGTGACACGCTCCGCATGCTGATAGCCTCGATAAATAACGCCGAAATCGCCAAACAGGCCGACCTTGAGGAGTCCGATATTCTCGGTGTCATATCAAAAGAAGTGAAAAAACACCTGGAGAGTATCGAGGCTTTTAAAAAGGGCAACCGCGAGGACCTGGTCAAGAAAGAAGAAGCGGAGTTAGCCGTCCTCGAAGCCTACCTGCCTCAGCAAATGACACGTGAAGAGGTCATTGCCGCGGCAAAGGAAGTCATTACGTCAGTTGGGGCGCAGGGCATGGGCGACAAGGGCAAAGTCATGAAGGAACTGATGCCCAAGCTCAAGGGCAGGGCGGATGGCAAGGAAATCAACGAGGTGGTTACCGAACTGCTGGGACGATAGCTTCAGTCCAGCGCCTTCTCCAGTTCCTCGCAGAGCCTTTCCTCTTTTATCCCGTAATCGATAAAGCCCCAGGGCAGGGCAGCATCGGTGTCCCATATTTGATTGACATAATAGTCGATGTCCAGCTGCTTTTCCTCGACCGCCTTACGCCAGGCAGCCAGGGAGACTTCTTCCATAGCCGCCATAACATTTGCCACCTTTTCGTCGCCGCGCGCCAGCACCCCCTGAATCCGGCTCCAGGCCGGGCTTTCCTCGTTGACCTTAACGCCTTTCAGGGGCAGGCTGCTTCTCAATAGTGTGAGGCGGCGGTTCAGCGTTTCCGGCGATGCCATGGGCAGCCACTGGAAGGGCGTGCCGGCCTTGGGTATGAAAGGAGATACATTGAGGATAATGCGGGTATCGCTCCGCTTCTTTTCCAGTCGTTCCTTAATCGCCAGCGTCAGATTGATGATGTCCCCGGCGTCTTCATCGGTCTCCGCGGGCAGGCCGACCATATAGTAAAGCTTTAGCTGGCTGAAATGGCAGGCGGCAATCCTGTCTACCGTCTCCATAATGTCATTGTCGGTAAGTCCCTTGTTAATGACTTCCCTCAGGCGCCGGGAACCTGCCTCCGGGGCGACGGTAATATTCCGCGTCTTACCCTTAACCAGGGCGTTGAGGATTTCCGGCGAGAGAGACTTCATATGCAGGGAGCTGATGGATATCTCGGCGTTAAGCCTGAGCAGACCGGCGAGCAGTTCGTTTATCTGGGGGTGGTCGGTAACGGCGGGGCCCACCAGCCCGATGCGCCGTCGCTGATGCAGTCCTTCCCATGCCTTCTTGAGCATGCCGTCCACGGAGCGGAAGCGCATGGGGCTGAAGACGGTATTGACCAGGCAGAAACGGCAGCCCCGCTGGCAACCCCTCTCCGCTTCAATGAGGTAAAGCTCGCCCAGTTCGGTGTCCGGCGTGAGAATCACCGAGGTAACCGGAAAGTCGTCCAGGTTTTCCGCCCACCGGCGGACGACCGTTTTGCCCAGGGAATAAGCCGGCACGTAAACGCCGGGCACTTTTACCAGTTCCCGGAGAAGGATATCCCGCGACTCGCCGATGTAATCGAGCAACAGGGGCATCATGGGGGGCAATATCGCCTCCGCCTCGCCGATACAGAGGCAGTCGAAAAACGGCGCCAGCGTCAGCGGATTGGCGGTAATACAGGGGCCTCCGGCGATTATCAGGGGGTGGCTTTCATCGCGATCGGCGGCGAAAAGCGGTATGCCGCTGGCTTTCAGGATACTGACGACGTTGAAGTAGTCCAGTTCGTAAGAAATCGAAAAAGCGAGGACGGCAAAATCGGACAGAGGCCTGCCCGACTCTATAGCGGCGGGGGGATGTTTCCTGTCCGGCTCGTAAAACACCCGCTCGCAGAGGACTCTCAGATTATCGTTCAGCAGTTTGTAGACGGCATGTATGCCCAGGTTGGACATGCCCAGATAATAGGTGTTGGGATAGATAAGGGCTATCGGCAGTCGTCCGCCCCAGTCTTTGACGATGGTGCCTTCCTCGTGGAGGGTCTGCGCGCCGGGATGCCACCTGGTTTCCGGGCTCTTTTTTCTCCTGAACTTAATCATCTCTTGCCGCGGTCACGCGCTATTTCCAGCAGTCCTTAAGCAAGCGGCTGTTAATGGGTATTACCCTGTCGGCGACAGCCCTGAGCTGCTGGGAAGTTCCCTGCTTGCCGAACAGGGCGACTTCGACGTGCTTACCGTTGTCCTTGACGGCCTGCACGGCGCCGGCGAAATCGTTGTCTCCGGCGACCAGAACCGCCACGTCATAATTATTCTTATAGCTGTGAGTTATCATGTCGGTAGCCAGCTGGACGTCGGTGCCCTTTTCGTAGGGAGGGACCCTGGGCCATTCATTCGTATAGACCAGGCGTCCCAGGCGCAGCTCGGTATAGGGTATGGCGTTAATGCCGTCGAAAAACGCCTGCTGCTGCTTATAGAGTTCCGGTTCCTGTTTCTGGCCGACCCGGGCGTTATAATAATAGATTCTGACAAGCTGTCGCCGGTGCGTTATCTTTCTGCAAAATCTGCCGACATCAAGGTCGGTACGTTTAAAATAGCTCTTCAGAGAATGGTAAAGATTACTTCCGTCAATGAATATCATCACCCTCTCCGCCATATCTCGCCTCCTTCATCGTGAAAAGCAGGATTTCCCTGCCGGTAGTGTCGCTTTATTATATCTCTTTTCGGGGCGGTAATGCGACTTTATATAAAGTACCGTTGCCTGAGGCTGAAAGCAGGTGTTATAATTGGCGCGTAATCTTACCGGTTTTTTTGTCCAAAAAGGGAGTGATTTATGAAGGTCAGTCGTGAAGAGGTGCTGCATATAGCCCGTCTGGCGCGGGTGAATCTGGCGGAGGAAGAAATCAGGCGGCTCAGCGAGGAACTGTCCAGGCTCCTGGAAACGTTCGAGGTGTTGCAGCAGGTGGATACCGAGGGCGTGCCGCCCACCGCGCAGTCGGTAACGCTGCAAAGCGTCATGCGAGAGGATGCCGTGGTACCCTCACTGACCCCCGATGATATCCTGGCTAACGCACCGCGGCGGGAGGGCGATTGCTTTAGAGTCAGGGCGGTGCTCGAGTAGTTAGTGCGAAGGAAGGCGCAGTGAAAATGGAAAAGGTGTTCGGCATCATCCCGGCGTCTTCGAGTTCGTATGTTTTCATCTGGATTTTCGGCGTACTGATAGCGGTAATCCTGGTCGGCGTAATCGTTATGTTCGCCATGCTGAGCTATCAGGCGAAAAATGCCCGGTTTACGGTTAACAACCAGGGGCTGAGCATCGGCCCGGGACTGTACGGCCGCTTCATCCCGAAGGAGAAAATCGACGCTGCGGGAGTCAGGGTAATCAATATGGATATCGACTCCGAGTATAAGCCGAAATGGCGGACCAACGGTGCCGGTCTGCCAGGCTACTCCGCCGGCTGGTTCAAGCTGGCAAACAAGGAGAAAGCGCTGCTCTTTTTAACGGACCGCACCAGGGTCGTTTATATACCGACCACCGATAACTACTCGGTATTGCTCAGCGTGCGGGAAGCTGAAGAATTAGCCGGTTTGATGCAGCGCTGGTAATAGCCGTCAAGGGGGCAGTTATGAAGCGGAAAGGATGGCTGGTATGTATGGCATTTTTAATGATTTTACCCGTTTTCAGTGGCGGGTGCGGGGAGGCTGGTGATGACTCGTATGAAAATAACGGAAGTGTATCCATGGTCGGTAACAGCAGCATAGCTTTGCCCGAGCCGGTTTACGAAAGCGACACCTCGATAGAAGAGGCCCTGCTTGCCAGAAGGTCGATACGTAATTACCGGGAAGGAGCCCTGACCCTCCAGGAACTGGGGCAGCTGCTCTGGGCGGCGCAGGGCATTACCGACCCCTCCGGCAAGAGGACGGCGCCTTCGGCGGGGGCGCTGTATCCCCTGGAGGTCTACATTGTCGTCGGTAACGTGGAAGGGCTGGACGCCGGTGTCTACAAATACCGCCCGGAAACGCACGACCTGGTGAAAACGCTCGACGGCGACCGCCGTAAAGACCTGACCAGGGTGGCTTTGAACCAGGAGTATATCACCCAGGGCGCCGTAGATATCATCATTACTGCCGTGTACGAGAGAGTGACCCGTAAATACGGCGACAGGGGCGTCATGTACACCCACATGGAAGCGGGACATGCCGCCCAGAACATATGCCTCCAGGTGGTCCCCCTTAACCTGGGCACGGTGACCATCGGCGCCTTTGAGAATGACGGCGTGAGGCGAGTGCTGGAATTGCCCATTGATGAAGAACCGCTTTATATTATGCCGGTAGGCCGTACCGGTTACTAGGAGGTTATTTTGGTATCCGACAGTTGACCATTCATGAAGCGCATGAGCTGCTGAAAAAGAAGCAGCTATCTTCGGTGGAGTTAACGAAGGACTACCTGGAGCGTATCGAGCAGGTCGAGCCGAAGGTCAAGGCTTTCGTCACGGTGACCGGCGAATTGGCGCTGGAGCAGGCGCACCGTGCCGACGAGCTTATCCAGTCTGGCAAGGGCGGCCCCCTGACCGGTATCCCGGTGGCTATCAAGGACGTTATCTGTACCAGAGGCGTCAGGACGACGTGCTCCTCGAAGATGCTGGAGAACTTCGTGCCTCCTTATAATGCGGCGGTCATGGAGAAACTGAACGACTGCGGCGTGGTGATGGTGGGCAAAGCCAACATGGACGAGTTCGCCATGGGGTCGTCGACGGAGAACTCGGCGTTTTACCCCACCCGTAATCCCTGGGACCTGGACAGGGTGCCCGGCGGCTCCAGCGGCGGGTCGGCGGTGGCGGTGGCGGCAGGCGAAGCCGCTGGTTCGCTGGGGTCGGATACCGGGGGTAGCATCCGCCAGCCGGCGGGCTTTTGCAGCGTCGTCGGCATGAAGCCTACTTACGGTCGGGTGAGTCGCTACGGGCTGGTCGCTTTCGCGTCATCGCTCGACCAGATAGGACCACTTACGCAGGACGTTACCGACTGCGCTATTTTGTTAAACGCGATCTCGGGTCATGATAAACGCGATTCGACGTCCGTCCCCGAGCCAGTGCCGGATTTCACCAAGAGTCTGAAACCCGATTTGAAAGGCATGCGGCTGGGCATTCCCAGAGAGTATTACGTCGAAGGAATGCAGTCGGGCGTGGCGGATGTAATGAAAGCCGTCCGTAAAAAGCTGGAGGAACTGGGCGCGGAACTGGAGGAAGTGTCTCTGCCCCACACCCCTTACGCCCTGTCCGTCTACTACATCATCGCCCCCAGCGAGGCTTCGGCAAACCTGGCGCGGTACGACGGCGTAAAGTACGGCTATTCTTATAAAGGCGACACCATGTGGGAGAGCCTGGAAAAGACACGCCAGAACGGCTTCGGGACGGAGGTAAAGCGGCGGATAATGCTCGGTACTTACGCCCTTTCCGCCGGCTACTACGATGCCTGGTACCTCAAAGCCCAGAAGGTGCGTACGTTGATACGGCGGGAGTTCGACGCCGTCTTTGAGAAGTGCGACGCCCTGATAACGCCGACTTCTCCTACCGTTCCCTTTAAAATAGGGGAAAGGACGGACGACCCCCTGGAGATGTATCTGAGCGATGTCTGCACCCTGCCGGCGAACATCGCCGGGATTCCCGGTATCTCTATCCCGGCGGGCTTTGTAGACGGCCTGCCCGTGGGCATGCATGTCCTCGGTAGGCACTTTAGCGAGGAAACGCTTTTAAGGGTCGCTTACGCTTACGAACAGGCTACCGAGTGGCATAAGAGAAGGGCAGAAATTTAGTGCGATTCCCTGGTCTAAGCCGTTGATGCCGCTAGGGCGGTCTGGGTGGCCCTCCTACGCCAAGGCTTAGAAGGACAGGGAAAAGATATCACACGTTGGGGGGGGGTGGAGATAATAAATACGCAAACCGGCAGTCAGTGGTACAATAAAATCGCCGCGGAGATAAGCCAGTATAAGGTCACGCTGGGGGACAAAGGCGCCGCCAAATACAAGCTCGACCTGCTCCTGCGGGTAGCAAAAAGGGTCGATGAGTTTTCTGATATCTGCGCCGAGTGCCAGGCGTACCGGCAGGAAATCACCAACATTGTCAAGGAATTGAGCCTGCTCGTACAGATGCCCAGCCGGGAAGGCCAGAAAAAACAGAACAAGGCGGTCAATGTCATTACCGAGCACCTGAAGAAGGTCCACAAGCTGGTGGAAAAGGGACATTACATGGGGATGGGGATAGGTATCGGGCTGGCAATCGGGGCGGGAATCGGTGGAGCTTTGGGGTCGGTTTTCGATAATGCCGGCATTGGCACAGCCATCGGTGTGGCTATCGGGGTGGCCATCGGTACGTACCTGGACAGAAAAGCCAAGCAGGAAGGGAAAGTCATTTAGGTGTTTTATGCGTTATGGAGATTTAACCTACGAGGAAATCCGCGAAGGAGCGCAACAGGGGTGGCTGGCGATTGTCCCCACCGGCTGTACTGAACAGCAGGGGCCGCACCTGCCGGTAGATTTCGATACCTGGTTCGCCGAACAGGTATGCCTGGAGGCATCAGGCAAAGCCGAAAAAGAATTTGGGATTCATTCACTCGTCCTGCCAACAATGCCCTTTGGGCCCACTCCTGAACATCGCAATTATGGCAGTGGTTATATCGACATTCCGAAGGACTTGCATGAGGCGCTATTACTTTCAGTCCTTAAGTCGCTGGCAGAGCAGGACTTCCGGCGTATCGTGGTCTGGCGCGGGTGCGGACAGCATGATTTTCGTGAAACCATAGTCCAATTTAACAAAGAGTATCAGGTTAAAGCTGAGGCTTACCTGCCGGATTTGCCTTATCATGATATCTGGATGCGTATCGGCGACCCCGTTAATCCCGGAGGTCATGCCGATTCTTTCACGACTTCTATTATGCTTTATCTTCGCCCCGAGTTGGTTCGTTCGGAGAAAATCATTAACCCGCCCCATAGTGAAGTAGACTGGCAAGACCCTGACCTGGATTTCAGCCGTTATTCTACGACTGGTGTTATTGGAGACCCTACCGGCGCAAGTGCCGAATTGGGGAAAAAACTCTGGGAAGCCATTGTTAAAGAAGTAGCCCTGATATTTAAAAGAATTACAGGAGAATGAAAAGGGCGATATGTCCCCGGTCTAAGCCGTTGGTGATACGAGGGCAGCCGGGTGGCCCTCCTACGCCAAGGCTTCGAAGGACAGGGAAAAGATACCGAACGAGGGGAGTGGGGCGGTTGTTTTTACTGAGGGGGTCTTGAACTCACTCATCGTAAATGCTATTCTGTTAGTATCTCTTTTTTTGTGGGATAACCGGGTGAGGAGGCAAGGATATGTTGAAAGATATTCTTAAGATACTGGAAAACGACGCCCACATCACCGAAAAACAGATAGCCACGATGACGGGCATGTCGCCCGCCGCGGTGGGCAAAGCCATCAAACAGGCGGAGAAAGACAAGATAATACTTAAATATAAGACGGTCATCAACTGGGATAAGATAGAAGAAGACGAGCAGGTGTGGGCGCTTATTGAGGTAAAAGTTAAACCGGAACCGGAGGCGGGGTTCGCTGTTCCTGGCGTCCGGCACTTACGATTTACTCCTGGTGGTGGTCGATAAAACGGAGCACAAGGTGGCGGACTTCGTGGCGCAGAACCTGGCGCACATTGAAGGCGTCGAGGGTACGGTCACTCACTTCGTACTGAAGCGATATAAGGAAGACGGCGAAATACTCGAGGGAGGGGAGGGGGTCAAGCGACAGCCGGTAATTTTGTAGTCGGCAAGTTCGTTATTGAAGTTATATGTCATTAAAAACTACGGTACCGACTCAAAAAAAGCGTAAAATAATCTCGGAGAGAGCCAACCGGCTTTCGCCTTCCGGGATACGCAAGTTCTTCGATATGCTGGCGGACATGGAGGACGTTATCTCCCTCGGCGTGGGCGAGCCGGACTACGCCACGCCATGGCATATCAGCGAGGCGGCGGTAAAGAGCCTGGAAAAGGGCTATACCATGTACACCTCCAATTCCGGCATCCCGGAGCTGCGCGAACTCACGGCGAAATATCTCAAAGAGCAGTACAAAATCGATTATGACCCGTACGGCGAAATACTGATGACGGTGGGCGTCAGCGAGGCGCTGGACCTTGCCATGCGCGCCATCCTAAATCCCGGCGATGAGGTCATCATGACCGACCCCCATTACGTGGCTTACGACTCCTGCGTCATACTAGCCGAAGGCATACCGATCATGGTGCCGACCTATGAAAAAAATAACTTCGAGGTTGAGGCGAAAGACATCGAGGATAAGATAACCGATAAGACTAAAGCGATATTAATCGGCTTTCCTTCCAATCCCACCGGCGCGGTGATGAGTCGGCAAAAGCTGCTGGATATAGCCGAATTAGCCAGACGCCGTCACCTTACAGTTATCTCCGACGAGATTTATGCCCGGCTTACCTATAACGGCAAGCATACCTGTTTTGCCAGCCTGCCGGGCGTCAGGGAGAACACGATACTGCTGGGGGGCTTTTCCAAGGCGTACGCCATGACCGGCTGGCGCATCGGGTACGGGGTGGCGCCCCGGGAGATAATCACGGCGATGACGAAGATCCACCAGTACACGATAATGAGCGCCCCCACACCGGCGCAGGTAGCCGCCATCGAAGCTCTGAAAACCGGCGAGCAGGACGTGGTGGAGATGGTCGAGGACTATAACCGGCGACGTAAGTTTATCGTTAACGGTTTGAACGAGATAGGCTTGCCCTGCTTCGAGCCGAGGGGGGCTTTTTATGCCTTCCCGTCCATTAAAGTGACCGGGATGGACTCGGAAGAATTCTCCGAGCGTCTGCTCAAGGAAGAAAAGGTAGCGGTGGTGCCCGGCTCGGCGTTCGGCAAGTGCGGGGAGGGCTACGTGCGCTGCTGCTACGCGACGTCCCTGGAGGACATCGGGGAAGCGCTGAAGAGGATGGGGCGGTTTGTGAAGAAGCATAAAAAATAGGGGGGAGGCTATACTCCCCCTTCACCCCACCCCTCGGCTGTTATCTTTTCCCACTAAATAGAAATTCCAGAAATTCTAGCCTCATTTGAGGCTAAAAAGTATTACGCAGGTGTTACGCGAAGTATTACGTTTTTTATTAAAAAAGTTATAGGGTACCCCGTAGTCCTGAGTAAATCGCTTTGACGAAAACCCGTAATCGCCTTGAAAAACGTAATACTTTTTTATAGGTGACTTGAAGCTAAAATGTAATCCTAAAAGTATTACGCTAAGACGGCTCTTATTGGAATTTCACGCCCAAAGCTAAATAAAAAATCTATTTTCTAGTAAAAGTGGCTATTTTCCCAGCTATTTTCGTGGAAAGAATATCTTTTCCGACTAGATGCCAATTCCGGAAATAATAGCTTCATTTAATAATAAATAAGGATTAGAATTAGGAACAAATCGATTTGTTATTCCCGGAGATTAGCTTCAAACGGATTTTACATCGGGTATAACAAAGGCGTATTCTGGCAAAATTCCTGATTTCAAAGCTAATCTTTCACATATTAAGTAAATTTTTCTATTTATTTATAGCAATTACAGCTAGAAAAACGCAGGGCATAATATTGCCAAGAGACTTTTTACACGTATTCGAAGCTATTTACTGGATGTTTTACCGGAAAATCTGTTGAAAAAACTAAAATATAATTAAGACTAATATCTTTAAAGGTGGTATACTTTTTATAAGTAGTTCTGCTTTTTCTAATCTATTTTAAGTACAATAAATTTCCTCCTTGTTTATAAAATGGTAAGTCACTCATTGGAATCTCATCAGTAGTAGAGTATTCGTCATCCATTCAATCAGTCAAATTCTCATTTGACCTTCAAAATTCTATATAGCCTTTGATAATCCTCTTATTTAGCTTTATACTACCATTAAGGGCTTATATGGCTAATACCAGGATTTTAATCGTTGAAGACGACCCCAATCTACTGACCACTCTGAAATATAATCTGGTCAAGGATAGCTACGATGTCATTACCGCTGCCGACGGTGCCCAGGCGCTGGAAATCGCCCGAAGTGAAAAGCCCGAACTTATCGTTCTGGACCTGATGCTCCCGCAACTAAGCGGCCTAGAAGTATGCCGTATCCTGCGGAAAGAAATGACTGTTCCCATTATCATGCTTACCGCCAAGGCCGAGGAGGTTGATAAAATAGTCGGACTTGAGATCGGGGCGGACGACTACATGACTAAGCCCTTCAGCATGAGAGAATTATTAGCACGTATCCATGCCTTGCTGCGTCGGGCAGGTACTGGTCCACAGCAACCGGCGGTTGAGCCAGAATCTATAAAAATCGGCGACCTTGAAATCAACATTAACCGCCATCAGGCCTTATACAAGGATTCGCCGCTTGAACTTACCCCTAAAGAATACGATTTGCTGTTATTTCTCGCCAGGAACAAGGGGTTCGTCTTCAGCAGGGAACAACTTCTGGAAAAAGTATGGGGTTACGATTATGCTGGCAGCACTCGTACGGTAGACGTCCACATAAGATGGCTGCGTAAAAAATTGGAAGCCGACCCACGGAATCCGGAACTGATAATGACTGTCCGCGGGGCTGGCTATAAATTAGAAGGTTAAAATGTTCCGCGGCATACAATGGCGTATCACTATTCCTTTCATCGTACTAATTCTGGTAATCATGGGTATTCTCGGTGCTTACTTGGTGAACTCAACCAGAGACAATCAAATCGACGCATTACACTCACAATTGAAGAATGAAGCCATGATTACGGCTGAGGCCAGTCTGCCCGGCTTTCTCGGACAGGAGCAACAAGCCGTTCTGGATACCCTGGCTAAAACTCTAGGGGAAAATATAGATACACGCATAACAATTATTGCGCTGGATGGTACCGTGCTGGGCGATTCTGAGGAAGACCCAGCCAGTATGGAGAACCATGCCGCCCGTCCTGAAATACAAGACGCCCTGGCTACCGGTGCCGGGGAGAGCAGTCGATTCAGCACCACCCTTGGAGTCAGGATGATGTACGTGGCAGTGCCCGTCACATACCAAGGCGAGGTTCTGGGAGTAGCCCGTGTTTCCCTCCCTTTAACGGAGGTCGAAAGCCTTACTCGAAGGATAACGGTTATCATCGCTACGGCTATGGCTGTAGCCGCCATACTCGTTATTCTGGCCGCCTGGATTATTGCCCGTATAACCACCCGTCCGATACGCCGCCTTACTATTGCTTCGCAGAAAATAGCCTCTGGAAAACTGGGACAGAGAATTAATGTGGAGTCCCGGGATGAAGTCGGCGAACTGGCTCACGCCTTCAATGAAATGTCCCTCAAGCTGAAAGAATTAGTGGAAGAAATCTCGGGAGATAGAGCCAGGCTAGCCAGTATCCTCGATAATATGGCTGACGGCGTTATCGTAACCGATATTGATAGAAGGATTACCCTCTGTAATAAAGCCGCCGAAAATCTATTTTCGATAAAGAATGCGGCCGGTAAACCATCATTGATGGAAGTGGTACGCGACCACGAGATAAATGAACTGGTGAAATCAAGCCTCGAAACGGGCGAGATGGGGGATATCCGTTATGAGTCCGGTACGTCGCAAAGATACATCAGGGCTATCGCCATTGCCGTCAACAGCCGGAAACCGGAGGGCGTCCTGATTCTTTTCCAGGACCTTACCGATGTCAGGAATTTACAGACGACCCGGCGTGAACTAATAGGTAATATCTCCCACGAGTTCAGGACGCCTTTGGCGGGCATAAAAGCGATGGTGGAAACGCTGCGGGACGGCGCCGTAAATGATAAAGAAGCCGCGCGGGATTTTCTGTCCAGAATCGATGAAGAAATCGATAGACTAACTCAGCTGGTGGCAGAACTGACCGAGCTTTCCCGCATCGAGACGGGCAAAGTCGAGCTCAAACTGGAACCCATCAACCTGAACGATATTATTGTTGAAGTGATAAATCAATTAACTCCCCAGGCAGAGAGGCAGCAACTAAGTATAAAAACGGAACTGGCTCCCGACCTACCCGCGGTACGGGCTGATACTGATAGAATAAAACAGGTGATTACCAATCTGGTCCATAACGCTGTTAAATTCACGCCGTCTGGCGGCAATATCAGTATCTCATCGAATTATGATGACAGGTACGTTGCCGTGGACGTGACCGATGAAGGTATAGGTATCTCACGGAGCGATTTGCCGCATATTTTCGAGCGTTTCTATAAGTCAGATAGGGCCCGCGCCGGCGGCGGAACCGGCATGGGACTGGCTATCGCCAAGCACGTAGTGGAAGCTCACGGGGGTAATATCCGGGCGGAAAGCCGTGAAGGCAAGGGTTCGACCCTGAGTTTCAATATTCCCCGCGAGACACCTTAAAAATTTAACACATTTTTAACAAAGCCTTAAACCGCCTTTAAAGTTCACGCTCTAGAATAAAAACAGAGTGAGTAAAAAGGTTAGTTTAAGGTTTTTAATTTGATGATAAGGAGAAAATATCCAAAAGAGGTAAAAATGACAAGACCCGTTCTGGCATTGATTGCCCACGACGCCAAAAAAGAAGACCTGGTGCTGCTGGTGAAAGCCCATAAACAGGAACTGAGCGGGGTTGACCTGGTGGCGACCCGGAGTACCGGACAGATGATTCAAGCCCGGACCGAGTTGCCGGTAACACTGATGCAGAGCGGTCCTCTCGGCGGAGACCAGCAGATAGGAGCACTAGCGGCAGCCGGTGATGTATCTGCCGTGATATTCTTACGTGACCCGCTTATGTCGCATCCGCATGAACCGGATGTCTCGGCACTGTTACGCGTATGCGATGTTCATAACATACCCCTGGCAACCAACCTAGCCAGCGCCGAGGCGGTACTGCACCTGCTTTTCAAGGATCCCGACGCGATGGGAGAGCACCACGTATTAGCGCAATTTCTCAGCGATAAAGCCGCTGTTCATGCATAGAAAAGAATTCAGGAGGAAACATTGCATATCAAAAAGTCAATAAATTGGTTCATATTACCTCTAATTGCCATAATCGGCGTCGCCGTGCTCTTTAGCGGCTGCGAAAGTGGCACCAGGACTACTCTCACCGCGACCGGCAGTACGGAGCTGTCCGGTTCCATCAAAATTATCGGCTCCAACACGGTGACACCGCTTTCCACCGTCTGGTCGGAAGAGTTCATGAAAATGCACCCTAAAGTAAATATCGCCGTGAGCGGGCCGGGCTCCGGGGCGGGTATCGCCGCCCTGATTAACGGCACCATCGATATCTGCCAGGCATCACGTACAATAAAACAATCGGAAATCGACGAAGCCAGAGCCAACGGCGTGGAACCCTATGAAATCCAGGTGGCTACCGATGCCCTTTCCGTGGTAGTCAATCCGGCCAATCCAGTATCGGAACTGACGATTGCCCAGCTATCGGGTATCTTCAACGGTAAAATAACCAACTGGAATGAAGTCGGCGGTAATGACGCCGCGATTGTCGTCCTCTCCCGCGATACCAACTCCGGAACTCACGTTTTCTTCAAGGAGCACGTGGTACAGATGGCGGGGTTGCCCTCGGAGGATAAGAGTCTCGAATACGGACCGGATGTCCTGTTCCTGCCTTCGACTGAAGAGGGCGTCTCCGAGGTTGCTAAAAACCCCAACGCCATTTTCTACCCCGGCCTGGGCTACGTTACCGATAAGGTAAAGCCCCTGGCCGTCAAGAAAACTGCCGATGACGCCGGCGTGCTACCCAGCGTGGCTACAGCCCTGGACGGCACTTACCCCGTCGCCCGCCCTCTCCTCTTCTATACCAACGGTGTCCCGACCGGGGTTATCAAGGACTTCATCGACTACTGTCTCTCTGCCGAAGGCCAGGCTATAGTTACCGAGGTGGGCTACGTACCTTTGCAGTAAAAAAATAGAATAATGAGATTACGGCGTAATCCTCACGAAGCGGATGCTGTTGCCGTGCCAGCCGGGGGGCTGGCGCGGCGATGGCGTTTGGGCGAAAAATTCATCGAGAGCTGGATTTACCTGGCAGGGCTGCTGGCTATCGTCGTCCTGCTGGGAATAATCATTCTTCTGATAAAAGAAGGCGTGCCCATCTTTCTCGATACCCCACCGTGGGAGTTCTTCTTCGGCACCAAATGGTATCCCGTTTCCGAGCCGCCGACTTTCGGCATCATGCCTTTCTTCGTGGCTACTCTCTGGGTAACCGTCATCGCCACAGCCATTTCCGTGCCGGTCGGCGTTGCCTGCGCCGCCTATCTGTCCGAGGTAGCCCCGAACAGCATCAGAGAAACGGTTAAACCCATCGTCGAATTGCTAGCGGGCTTTCCTTCGGTGGTCATGGGCTTCATCGGTCTGATGCTGCTTTCCCCGCTGGTACAGAGCGCTTTTAACCTTAATACCGGGCTTTCCGGTCTGACTGCCGGGATAATGTTGGCGTTCATGAGCCTGCCGATAATCATCAGCGTATCCGAGGATGCCCTGCGCGCCGTCCCCGACGAGTTCCGGCAGGCGTCCTACGCCCTGGGGGCAACCAAGTGGGAGACGATATGGCATGTCTGCATACCGGCGGCTCTCTCCGGGATTACGGCGGCGGTGATGCTGGGAGTGGGGCGCGCTATCGGCGAAACAATGACGGTGCTCATGGTTGCCGGCGGGGCGCTGGCAGTGCCCGTTTCTCCCACTGACCCCATGATGCCGATGACGGCGGCTATCGCCTCTGGTATCGGTAATGCGGTGCGGGGCGGACTGCAGTACCAGGCGCTCTTCGCCATTGGACTGATTTTATTCGTCCTCACCCTGTTCGTTAATCTGGTTGCCGACCGGGTTCTGGAGCGACAGAAAAGGAAATTCCAGAGATGACAACGAGAACGGGGGCTGCATCAAGACAGATATCACAGCAGGTTGCGTATGGTTTCCTTATCGCGGCTACCGCAGTAGTGGTCATACCGGTTTTAGTAATCATCATTCAGATAGTCGTTATTGGAGCCGATGCGATTTCTTGTGATTTCCTCTCGCAGGCACCTTCTCAGGCGGGTAAAGCTGGAGGCATCTTCCCGGCTATTCTGGGTACTTTCTACCTCATGTTGGGGACGATTATCGTCGCCCTGCCGGTGGGCGTACTGGCGGGGGTCTACCTCAGCGAGTATGCCCGCGATAACTGGCTCACTCGCACCGTCAATATGGCTATCGTGAACCTGGCCGGCGTGCCCAGTATCGTTTACGGGCTCTTCGGCCTGGGGGTATTCGTATTGATGTTTCACTTCGGCATGTCCCTGCTTTCCGCCAGTCTGACGCTGGCCTGCCAGGCGCTCGCTATGACGGTCACGACATCGCGTGAAGCCATTCTGGCGGTTCCGAGAGAATATCGAGAAGGTAGTTTGGCGGTGGGCAGCACCCGGTGGCAGACCATCCGGCACATCGTCCTGCCGCAGGCGATGCCGGGTATTATTACCGGGGCTGTCCTGGCGATGAGCCGCGCTGCCGGTGAGACCGCGCCGATTTTGGTGGTCGGGGCGGCCTTTTTCCTGCCAGGTCTGCCGCATTCCCCATTCGACCAGTTCATGGCGCTTCCCTATCACCTCTATACCGTGGCTGCCCATATCCCCGGTATGTCCAGAACCACAATCTGGGGCGTAGCCCTGGTTTTACTGGCGGTGGTGCTTTCCTTTAACGTACTAGCCACCATTATCCGGCTGCGCTCCCGCAAACGGAGGTACAGCACATGAGTATCAATATAGAAATGGTGGATAAGAAAGCCCCCATTAGCGGCGAAATCAGAATGAGCACCCGAGACCTGAGTCTTTTTTACGGGAACTTTCAGGCACTACGGAAGATAACTCTGGACATCCCCGAAAACGCCATCACGGCGGTCATCGGGCCCTCCGGTTGCGGTAAGTCCACCTTCCTGCGTCTTTTCAACCGCATGAACGATCTTATTACCGGCGTCAGAGTCGAAGGCAGGGTCGAACTCGACGGCGTTGATATTTATGGTAAAGACATCGACGTCGTCGAACTCCGTAAAAGGGTAGGCATGGTCTTTCAGAAGCCTAATCCCTTCCCCATGTCCGTATTTGAAAACGTGGCTTTCGGTCCGAAGCGCCACGGAAAGAAGAACCGCTTGGAACTCGAGGATATCGTCGAGAAAAGTTTGAAGCAGGCGGCACTCTGGGACGAAGTAAAAGACAAGCTGAATCAATCAGCCCTGGCTCTCTCCGGCGGACAACAGCAGCGACTCTGCATCGCCCGCGTGCTGGCGGTCGAACCGGAAGTCATACTCATGGACGAGCCCTGCAGCGCCTTGGATCCGCAGGCCACTTTGAGAATCGAGGACTTGATGAGGAGCCTGGCGGAGAACTATACTATCGTCATTGTAACGCATAACATGCAGCAGGCGGCGCGCGCCTCGGACATGTCGGCATTCTTTATGATGGAAGAAGACAGAGCCGGGATACTGGTGGAACGCGGGCCGACGGCGGAGATATTTACCAATCCTAAAGATAAGCGCACCGAGGACTATATAACCGGCCGCTTCGGATAAAGCGGTATGGAGGTGAGTAAAATGGAGATAAGAACAGCTTTTCATAAGAAACTAGGGCAGATACAGGACGAGATTCTCGCCATGGGCAGTATGGTGGAAAAAGCCATCGGACAATCGGTTGAAGCACTGAAAAACAGAGATACGGAGGCAGCCAACCGGATAGTCAAAGACGACCTGTATATCAACCGCAAGAGGTATGAAATAGAAGAAAAGTGCATCCAGCTCATCGCCACTCAGCAGCCGATGGCCGGAGACCTGCGCAATATTATCTGCATACTGAATATAGTCACTGAACTGGAGAGAATCGGCGATTACGCCGAAGGGATTGCTAAAATAGTGCTTCTGATAGGTGATGAGCCGCCTCTCAAACCCCTCATTGATATACCACGTATGGCGGACAAGACAATAGATATGCTGCACCGCAGCCTGGATTCATTGATTAACCATGATGCCGAAACTGCCCGGGAAATAGCCCAAGAGGACGATGAAGTGGATGACCTTTACGACCAGGGGTTCCGGGAGTTACTTACTTTTATGGCTGAGGACCCTAGGACCATCACCAGAGCGACACGTCTTATCTGGGTAGCGCACAACCTGGAGAGAAGCGCTGATAGGGTGACTAATATCTGCGAACGAGTGGTCTACTTTGTTACGGGTAAAATGGAAGAGATTGGCGCTTCCAGGTATTAGGATGTAATTATACATATATTTTGTTATTCATCAAACAACAGTGTAACTAAAAATCATCGTTTCAGGGAGAGATTGACTCTCCCCCGTCTCTACTAAAAACATAAAGAGCCCCTGGTAAAACGGGAGCTTGTTTGTTTAAGATTAGTAACGCGCATTATAGTAGTATAGCCCGGGTTACAAAGGCTTTGATTTATAGAAAACGAGGTGTGAGGGTAGCATTATTCTAAAAATCTAAAATTTTTTATAATATGGTCAAATTCCTCTTGAACCTGATTAAATTCTTATTATTTGAGTTTTTACGTTTAATAGGCACTGGAATTTCTGGAAAAATTCGTGGAAAATGCTTTCCTTCCTCCATATTTTTCCAGAAATAAGCCAAATTTCGTGCGTAAAATGACCTGTGGTTTAGGTGTGTTATCTTTTCCCACCCTGACCGCCCTCGCGGCATTTCCTGCTTAGCCCGTTATTACCCCAGCCCCACCTTATCTTTGACCTCGGCAAGCGTCTTCTCGGCGATGGGACGGGCTTTATCCGCCCCGGCTTTCAGGAGAGCGTCGATACGCCCCGGCTCCGCCGTCAGTTCTCGGTAGCGTTCCTGGATGGGTCTCAGTCCCTCGATGACCACCTCGGCAAGTTCTTTCTTGAGGTCGCCGTAGCCCTTGCCGACGAACTTCGACTCTATATCCTTTTGGCTCAGACCGGTGAAAGAGTGATAGATGGTCAGCAGGTTATATATGCCGGGACGGCTTTCATCAAACAGGATATCTCGGCGGGAGTCGGTGGTGGCTCTCATAATCTTATTACGGATAACGTCTGGGGGGTCGAGGAGATTGATGGAGTGCCCGGCGCCCATCTCGCTGCCGCTCATCTTTTTAGTGGGGTCGTCCAGTCCCATAATACGGGCGCCGACATCCGGGATAACCGGTTCCGGCAGCACGAACGTCTCCCCGAAGATGCTGTTAAAGCGCTGGGCGGCGTCCCGCGCCAGCTCCACGTGCTGTTTCTGGTCTTCACCCACCGGGACGACGTTGGTCTTATAAAGCAGGATATCCGCCGCCATCAGGGAGGGATAATCGAAAAGCCCGACACTCACCTGCTCTTTCTGTTTCACCGATTTTTCCTTGAACTGGGTCATCCGCTGCATCCACCCCATGGGGATAAAGCAGTTGAGAATCCAGGCGAGCTCGCTGTGGGCGCTGACATGCGACTGCACGAATAAAATGGTGCGTTCGGGGTCGATGCCGACCGCCATAAGCAATCCGGCGAACTCGCGAATTCTGCCTTTAAGCAGCGCGGGGTCCTGTGCCACGGTAATGGCGTGCAGGTCCACCACGCAGATAACGTTGTCGTAGGTTTCCTGCATAGCCACCCAGTGCCGGACGGCTCCCAGGTAACGTCCTATGTGAATCTCGCCGGTCGGTTGTATGCCGGAAAAAACGCGCTTTTTCATGGAGACCTCCCGATACTGGAGTTTACCATAAGTACGAGCGTACCGACAAGACGGATTGACGTAATGAGCGTCCGGTTGCTACCATGAATCGACCGGGGGTGAAGACATGATAAAAAGCTTTAACAGGAAGACGCCGAAGATAGCCGCGTCGGCGTTTATCAGCGAAGCGGCGTATATTGTCGGCGATGTGGAAATAGGGGAAGATACGAGCGTCTGGCCCGGGGCGGTCATCAGGGGCGATTCGGGAAGGGTTGTCATCGGCAGAGCCACGGCTATAGAGGACAACTGCGTGGTGCATTCCGGCAAACCGGGAGAGGGCGATACGTTCATCGGGGACATGGTGAATGTCGGCCACGGGGCGGTCATCCACGGTCGCAAAATCGGCAACAACGTGCTGGTGGGCATCAACGCCGTTATCCTGCACGGCGCGGAAATCGGCAATTTCTGCCTCATCGGGGCCGGCTGCGTGGTCAGCGAGGGTATGATTGTCCCGGATAATTCGTTCGTGGTAGGCGTTCCCGCCAGTATTAAAGGCAAGGTGCCGGATAAGCAGATGCGCTGGCTGCGGGACGTACCGGGTGAATACGCAAAACTCGGCAGGCTGTATAAGACGGAGGGGCTGTAGAAACCTCACCCCCTTTAGTTCCCCCTCTCCGCCGGCGGAGAGGGGTTTAGGACCAGAGTTCGTAATCTACATCTTCTCCGGGGCTTTCATGCCCATCAGGTTGAGCGTCCTGCCCAGCACCAGCTTGGCGGCTTTCACCAGTTTGAGTCGCGCCCCGGTCATGGCTTTATCACTGGAAAGAACGCGGCAGTGTTTGTAAAAGGCATGGAAGGCGGTAGCCAGGTCCTGGGCGTAATAGGTCAGGTGGTGGGGCTCCAGCGTCTGGGCAATCGTCTCCACCAATTCCGGCAGGAGCAGCATTTTGCGTATTAACGTCAGTTCCGGTTCGGTGGTCAGGAGGGAGACATCGCCTTCAAGGTCTTTAACTCCTCTATCTTCGGCAAGCCGCAGGATACTGGCGATGCGGGCGTGGGCGTACTGGACGTAGTAGACGGGATTATCCGCCGACTGTTTTTTCGCCAGTTCCAGGTCGAAGTCCATCTGGCTGTCGGCGGTGCGGGAGAGGAAAACGAAGCGGCAGGCGTCAACGCCGACCTCGTCGATGAGCTCTCTCAGGGTCACAATGTCACCGCTGCGTTTGGATATTCTTACAATTTCCCCGCCGCGGCGCAGGGTGACCATCTGGTGAACGATTATCTCGAGTCGGTCCGGGTCGATGCCCAGAGCCCCGACCACCGCTTTAAGTCGTGATACATGGCCCATGTGGTCGGCGCCCCAGATATTGATAACGCGGTCGAACTTGCGCTCGATGAACTTGTTGTAATGATAGGCGATATCGGCGGCGAAGTAGGTCGGCGAGCCGTTGCCCCGCACGACCACATTGTCTTTGTCTTCGCCGAGGGCGGTGGAAACGAACCAGGTGGCGCCTTCCTTCTCGGCGATATAGCCTCCCTGCTTGAGCAGCTTCATCACCTTGTCGAACTGCCCGTTCTCGTAGAGGGTCTTTTCACTGTACCAGACGTCGAAGTCGACGCGCAACTTTTTCAGGTCTTCCCGGGTGCCGTCGAGTATTTTCGCCAGCCCGATTTTGCCCAGCTCTTCGATACCTTCGGCTTCGGGCATTTTAGTGAAGCGGTCGCCTTCCTCCTTAGTTATTTCGGCGGCGAGGTCGACCATATAGTTGCCCAGATATCCGTCCGCGGGCATTTCGGCATCCCTGCCCAGCGCCTGCCGGTAGCGCGCCCAGAGCGAGTTGCGGAACGAGTCCATCTGACTCCCGGCATCGTTGAAGTAATATTCCTTGACGACGCGATAGCCGCTGGCGGTCATGATGTTGCAGAGGGTACTGCCCAGTACGGCGCCGCGCCCGTGACCTACGTGCAGCGGCCCGGTGGGATTGATGCTGACGAACTCTATCTGGATGGGCTTTTCGTCACCGAGGAATATATTCCCGTAGCTGTCGCCTTTTTCCAGGATGTTGTCTACCTGACCCGTCAGCCAGTCGTTTTTCAGGGTGAAGTTGATAAAGCCGGGGGGAGCCACCGTAACGCTTTCAATCTCCGCCGCCGGCGACATGCAGTCGGCTATCTCGCTGGCGATATTCATAGGGCTGGTGCCCGCCGCCCGCGCCAGCTTTAAAGAAATGCTGGAAGCGTAATCGCCGTGCTCCGGCTTCTGGGGTCGCTCAATGACGATTTCCGGGAGGGTAAGGGTGGGGAGTTTGCCCTCCTGCTGCGCCCTGGCAACAGCCTGCGTTAATAGTTCGGCGATGGTCTGTTTAAGCATTAAAATTATAATCTCAGTTTCAAGAAAAAGTGATGTAAAAATTATAGCATAAATGTCGTGTGAAAGGTTAAACCAGTCTTTCATTGACGGATAATATGTGGTAACGTATTGGAATCCCGGCGGTTATGAAAAAGGAACTTAGGGAGGGTAATGACGTTATATATAGTGCAGGGGCATGCATCCCGACCGGAGAATGTAAGTACAAACGCGGGTATAATAAAGAGATGAGGTAATTATAAAAATGAAAAGAATATTGATGCTGGTAATATTCCTGACCTTTTTAGTAACTATTCCGCTGACAGCCGGTTGCGCTGCGGAAGCGGTGCTGGAGAACATTGAGTGGTCGCTGACATCCTACGGGCCGGAAGGCAACTTAAAAAACCTTTTACCTGATACTAAGATAACAGCAACTTTCGACAGCGAAACGAAAGGGGTCGGCGGGAGCGCGGGGTGCAATCACTACAGCGGCGGCTATACCCTGGACGGCAATAAGCTGACGATGAAAGGACCCTTCGCCGTTACCGAGATGTGGTGCGGGGAGGAGAGGGACGTCCAGGAAAGAGCGTACCTGGATATCCTTATGTCCGCGGAGACCTGGGAGGTTGAGGGCGATACCCTGACCATTACCGGTTCTGAAGGCATACTCATCTTTGAGAAGAGCTAGCAAGGTTATCTATTCCCACCCAAACCGCCCAGGGGCGTTTGCGGCTAAGGCCGGGAGTTTTTGCCCCGCCCCTTTTCCTATATTGTTTAGTCAGGGGTAATAAAAATCCCTTAAAACTCCCTCAAGCACTGTTGACAAAGGTTATGCCCTATGATAAACTAATATTTGCATATGGTGAAGGCAAAAACATAGTAAAAAATTCTGGTGGTAAATAACCGGGCATAGAGGTCTGGCAGAAAAACCGCCAGACCTTTCTTTTTGCCTTCCGCACCTTAAAAACTGAATATCAATGTTGGGTAAAAATCATCTGTAAAAAACATCTAATATCAAACCTGAAGCAGGTCAAGCGTTAAGGGCATACGGTGGATGCCTTGGCATCAAGGGCCGAAGAAGGGCGTGGCGAGACTGCGAAAAGCCCCGGCTAGCTGTCTAGCAAGCTTAACCGGGGATTCCCCAATGGGGCAACCCGGCCGGATAAAATCCGGTCACCCCCGGCTGAACATATAGGCCGGGAGGAGGTAAGCGGGGGAAGTGAAACATCTCAGTACCCCGAGGAAAAGAAAGAGAAATCGATTCCCTGAGTAGTGGCGAACGAAATGGGAACAGCCCAAACCCGGTTTGTTTAACGGCGTCAGGGCCTATACTACCGGGTGTTGTAAGGCAGGTAGGACTGAACCTGAAATAAGTCAGGGAGTTATCAACCCAACCCAAGTTGAAGGCCTCTGGAAAGAGCCACCATAGAAGGTGAAAGTCCCGTAAACGAAAGGGGTAGGCTCCTTACCTGTTCTTGAGTACCACGGGACACGAGTAATCCTGTGGGAAGCTGCCCAGCCCACTGGGCAAGGCTAAATACCCTTGATGACCGATAGTGAACCAGTACCGTGAGGGAAAGGTGAAAAGAACCCCGGGAGGGGAGTGAAATAGTACCTGAAACCGTATGCTTACAAGCAGTCAGAGGGGGTTTAGGCCCCTGATGGCGTGCCTATTGAAGAATGAGCCGGTGAGTTGATCTATGTGGCCGGTTAAGCAACTGGCGTTGCGGAGCCGTAGCGAAAGCAAGTCTGAACAGGGCGCAATATGGTCGCATGGATCAGACCCGAAGCCGGGTGAGCTACCCATGGCCAGGGTGAAGCTCCGATAAAATCGGAGTGGAGGCCCGAACTGGTTAACGTTGCAAAGTAAATGCATTGAGGTGCAGCCTCAGGGATTAGTTAATGGAGGTAGGGCTCTGGATGGACTCGGGGGAGAGTATCTTACCAACTCCAACCAAACCGCAAATTCCATTAACCTACACCCTGGGAGTGAGACTGCGGGGGATAAGCTCCGTAGTCAAGAGGGAAACAGCCCAGACCATCAGCTAAGGTCCCTAAGCGCAGGCTAAGTGGGAAAGGAAGTGAAATTGCAGAGACAGCCAGAAGGTTGGCTTAGAAGCAGCCACCCTTTAAAGAATGCGTAATAGCTCACTGGTTTAGTGGTTCTGCGCCGACAATCCAACGGGGCTTAAGTCTGC
>SMTZ1_10000877_pt1 | contig 49580 bp, 46 predicted proteins | sample DeeMarSWOR136_30_FD_25667 | JGI IMG/M metagenome (IMG submission 25667) | reverse complement strand
TGTCTCTCGCCTTGGCCGCATGGACCGAATCAAAGGCGACTGCAGAAGGATCGGATCCTTTGGACTGTTTGATCAGATCTGCTCCTACTCTTTTTGCCCAAACCTCGAGCTGTTCGACTGCCGCGGCCCGAAAGGTATCGGCTGCGCCCACCAGAACCTTCTTCCCCTGCGAGGAATACTGATGAGCAATCTTTGCGATCGTGGTCGTCTTCCCCACCCCGTTGACCCCCACAACCATAAAAAGGAAAGGTTTGGTTTGCGAGAAATTAATGGAGAGGGGCCTCTCACCTGTTTTGAGAATGCGGAAGATCTCTTGTTTAATGAAGACCTTTACCTTCTCTGGCTCTTGAAGTTCTCCTCTTTTCAATCCTCTCTGGACCCCTTCGATCAACTGGCTCGCTGTCTTCACACCCAGATCGGCTGAGAAGAGAAGTCCTTCCAGTTCATCCAACAGGTCTTGGTCAATTGATTTCTTCCCCATCAAGAGTTGATCGATCTTCTCCACAAAACCCTGATGGGTTTTTGAAAGACCTGTTTTCAATTTTTCAAAAAATTCCCACATCCACTTCTCCTCAATCGTTCTCAGGTCACTCGGATACTAACATCGCTTGGATGTAAAATCAAATTTGAGCAATAAAAAAAGGGCGAAGGAAAATTTCGCCCTTTTTATTGAAATCGATTGCAAGTTGTTTTTACTGTTTATCCTTTACATCCTCATAATCCGCATCGACCACATCCTCTTGGGGTTTTCGAGGCCCTTCCTGGGCACCCGCATCTGCCCCAGGACCCGCTTCTGCCCCCCTGGCCTGGGAAGCCTTTGCATACATAGCTTCTGCCAGTTTATGAGAAGAGCGGGTGAGATCATCCTGTGCGGATTTGATAGCGCTGACGTCGTTTGCTTCCATTGCCTTCTTCGCTCTGGTCATGGCATCTTCGATATTCTGTTTATCCCCTGCTTCGACCTTGTCGCCGAATTCTCTCAGGGATTTTTCTGTCGTATAGATGAGGGTGTCGAGCTGGTTCCTTGCTTCTGCCAATTCCCGACGTTTCTTATCCTCAGTGGCATGGGCTTCAGCATCCCTCACCATTTTCTTTATCTCTTCTTCAGCAAGGCCGCTCGAAGCCGTGATCCGGATGGATTGTTCTTTGCCCGTTCCAAGGTCCTTCGCTGAGACATGGACGATTCCATTGGCATCGATATCGAAGGTCACCTCAATTTGAGGCATTCCCCTGGGGGCCGGCGGAATGCCCACCAGTTCAAACTGGCCGAGGGTCTTATTGTCGGCGGCCATCTCCCTTTCTCCTTGAAGCACATGGATCGTTACGGCCGGCTGATTATCAGACGCCGTTGAGAAGATCTGGCTCTTTTTCGTCGGGATGGTAGTGTTTCGTTCAATAAGTTTAGTAAAAACGGCTCCTAGCGTCTCAATCCCGAGGGAGAGGGGGGTGACATCGAGGAGAAGAACATCCTTCACCTCACCTTTTAAGACGCCAGCCTGGATGGCTGCGCCAATCCCCACGGCTTCATCCGGGTTGACACTCTTGTTGGGCTCCTTTCCAAAGATCTGTTTTACCTTCTCCTGCACTTTAGGCATTCGGGTCATCCCACCCACAAGGATCACTTCATTGATGTCCCTTGCCGTCAGCCCAGCATCCGAAAGAGCTTGACGACAGGGGCCTTCGACCATCTCGATCAGGTCTTCCGTCAGTTTCTCCAACTTGGCCCGGGTCAGCTTCATGTTCAGGTGTTTGGGCCCTGAGGCATCAGCGGTGATGAAGGGAAGATTGATATCCGTCTCCATCATATTGGAGAGTTCGACCTTCGCCTTTTCCGCAGCCTCCTTGAGCCGTTGAAGGGCCATGCGATCCTTTCTCAAATCAATGCCCTGGTCTTTCAGAAATTCGTCGGCCAGATAGTCGATGACCCTCTGATCGAAATCATCTCCACCCAGATGCGTATTTCCATTCGTTGATTTGACTTCAAAGACACCCTCTCCCAACTCCAGAATGGAGATATCGAAGGTCCCTCCGCCGAGGTCGAAGACAGCGATCTTCTCATCTTTCTTCTTTTCGAGACCGTAAGCAAGCGAGGCGGCGGTCGGTTCGTTGATGATTCGAATCACGTTCAGCCCAGCGATCCTTCCTGCATCCTTGGTTGCCTGCCGCTGACTATCGTTAAAATAGGCAGGAACGGTAATGACCGCATCGGTCACCTTCTCACCGAGGTAGGCCTCAGCCGTCTCCTTCATCTTCTGAAGGACGAAAGCTGAAATTTCAGGAGGGCTGTAATCTTTGTCCCTCACCCGGACCCAGGCATCGTTGTTTTTGGCTTCTATGATCTTATAGGGAAGTATCTTCAGATCCTTTTGCACTTCACGATCGCTATATTTCCTTCCCATGAGTCGTTTGATGGAAAAGATCGTATTTTCAGAGTTCGTGATTGCTTGACGTTTGGCAATTTGCCCTACAACCCTTTCCCCTTTATCTGTAAAGGCAACGACAGAAGGGGTGGTTCGGCTCCCTTCCGGGTTAGCGATCACTATTGGATCCCCTCCTTCCATCACGGCCACTACGGAGTTTGTTGTTCCCAAATCAATTCCAATTGTTTTTGCCATTGCTCTTCTCCTTCTTAAAAAGATTTGAAAAATTATTCCGTTTGTTGAATCTCCTTCTCGGGAAGTTTTGACACTGAAACGGTGGCTGGCCTTAAAAGGCGGTCGTTCAAGAGATAGCCCTTCTGGAACTCTTCAACGACATGGTTGGGCTCGTGTTGGTCCGATTCCACAACAATCATGGCTTCATGCATGGCCGGATCAAAAGGTTTTCCCACCGATTCAAAAGGAGCCAGTCCAAAGCGATCGAGCGTCTGTAAAATCTGTTTGATGGTCAGTCGCACCCCCTCAATCATCACTCCCGTATCCACTACCTTTTCCGCATGGTTCACCGCTCTCTCGAGATTATCGATCACCGGAAGAATGGCTTTGAGCAAATCCTCATTGGCGAATTTTGTCCACTCTTCCTTATCCTTAGCCGCCCTCTTTTTAAAATTCTCAAGATCGGCAGCCGCCCTGAGCAACCGGTCGTAATATTCCTTTGCCTCTTTCTCCTTCTCCTCCAATTTCTTCTTCAGTTCTTCAATCTCCTTTTCCTCTTTTTTCCTCTTTGGATGTTTTATTTCTCCATGGCTTTCTGTGGTCCTTCCCCCATTTCCTTCCAAATCAGGTTCCGATATAACGGATTTCTCTTTTTTCCTCGAATCTTCCATCCCCTTGCTCCTCAGTATAAACGGTATTGCATTTCCAGGATCTCTGTTAGCAATTTTGCAGAATAGTCCACTAAGGGTATAATTCTTGAATAGTCCATCCTTCGAGGTCCTATGACGCCCAGAGCCCCCCAGACTATTCCCTCACACCCGTAGGTCGAAGTCACCAGGCTGCATGTTTCCATCTCTTGGACCTGGCTCTCTGAGCCGATGGCAATTTGGACCCCTTTGGGATCCATGAATTTGTCTAGGAGTTTCACCATCGTGGCTTTTTCTTCAAAGGCATTAAACAGATCTACCATTTTCGAGATATTGCTAAACTCAGGCTCATGGAGAATATTGGTTTTCCCCTCAATGAAGACATCGCTTTCATCTATTGAGGATAAGGCCTTCTCCCCCAGTTTGAGCGCCTGTTCTAGCATTCGATCGTAGGCACCCTTTTCGATTCGCATTTGTTCAATCAATTTCTCCCTCACCTGGGAAAGGGTTAAGCCCTTTAGAAAACTATTTAAGTAGTTAGAGAGATGATCCAATACGGACTGGGTGAAATCATCCTCCACTTCGATGATCCGGTGATAAACCAATCCGGTTGTGCTGACTAAGATCGCTAAAACAAGGTATTTTTTCAGCTTCACAAATTCCGTATGCTGAAGAACGACGGAACTGATCCGGGGCGCCCAAACCACACCCAGATAATGAGAGGATAGAGAAAGGATCCGGGAGGTTTCCCGGAAAAGATCCGTCCCCTCCCTCTGATAATGCGAATATCGAGATCGGATGTCCCGTTGCTCCTGATCGCTCAATTCATGGACATCAAGAATAGAATCAACATAGAGTCGAAATCCCTTCTCCGTGGGTATCCTTCCTGCTGACGTATGGGGTTGATAGAGGAGACCCAACGCTTCCAATTCCGACATAACATTCCGGATTGTAGCAGGGCTGAGATGAAGGTTCGATTTTCTGGAAATCGTCCTCGAGCCTACAGGTTCAGCCGTAGCAATATAATCTTCTATGACCATTTGGAGAATCTGTTTCATCCGCTCAGATAAGAAAACTTCAGCAACCATAAGAAATTCCTTATATAAAATAAGTACAAAAACCTGTTGTTAAAATAATAATGGCGTGTCGGTTTGTCAAGAGAAATGCGGGATTGGCTACTCTTCTTCTAACTCTTTTTCTTCAATAATATTATTGGGTTCCATTTCGATCTTGTGGACAGGTACATAAAAATACTGGTCAAAAAAGGGATGATATCGACTAAACCTGGACCCCTCTGGACTCTGTTTTCCCAAAAATTGCTGGATCCCGTTCATTTTGGCATCCAGATTGTCGAGATAATGGAGCATGACGGCTTCCAGAGTCATCGGTTTTCTCGGAGAACCCCATTGGTATTGCCCATGATGGCTGATGAGGAGATGTTTTAACTGCACAGCAAGATCTTTTGGAAAATCAGCGAGTTGGCGTAATTTATTCTCTAGTCTTTCCAATCCAAGGATGATATGTCCCAGGAGCCGTCCCTCATCTGAATATTCAAAGGATCGGCGGTAGGAGAGTTCATCCACCTTCCCCAAGTCATGAAGAATCGATGCAGCAATCAAAAGGTCGAGGTTTAACCCGCTGTAATGTCCGGAGTTTTTCAATATGAGCTGTGTCAATGAAAGGGTGTGCTCCAGAAGGCCACCGATATAGGTATGATGGAGACGGGTAGAAGCCGGAGCCATTTTGAATTTTTCTACAAAGGATGTATCTTCCCAGAAGAGGCGGAGAAGTTGCCCAAGGGATGGGTCCCTGATTTGCTGACCAATTTCCATGAGAGCCTGGAACATCCCATCGATGTCCTTTTCTGTCGTGGGAAAGAAGTCGGGAATATGTATTTCTTCCTCCTCCACTCGTACAACATGAGTGACATTGAGCTGCAGATGGTCCTGGAAGGAGACTGCCTTTCCCTTCACCCGGACAAAATCATCTTTCTCAAAAGTTGCTGAAAGGAGGTCCACGGAGGACCAAACCCTTCCTTCCATCCCCCCTGATCGGTCAACGAGTATTAATTTCAGGTAGGGATTTCCATTCTTGGTGAGGCTGAAAGATTTTTCTCTGACGAGGAAGAGAGAATCCACTTGATCATTCTCTTTGATCTCGTTGAGATAGGTTTTCATTGGTTATGACCTCAATGGATACAAGCTTCAGGGTACCAGGATATCAGGGTATCAGGTAGTGCCTGCCTGCCCTGTACCATGCTAGGTTCAGGGCCTGCCGGTAGGCAGGGAAATCAGAGTGCCGGGTTACCAGGTAAAGAACCTTGGGATTGGTTTCGCCTGATATTCTGATCTCCTGTTGTCCTTCATCCTGATATCCTCATCCTTTGGCGTACGACTATCATCTGAAATGTTCGAAACCCAGGCAAGAGGGAGAGTATCTTCTCCCATCCTTCCTGATAAGGTGGAGCCCTTCTTTCTTGGGGAGAATCTCTCCAATTTTGGTAATTGGTGTCTTCAATGAGAGAGCCAGTCGTGAAATCCTTCTTCTCATCTCTGGGGGAGCGGTGAAAAGGAGCTCGTAATCTTCCCCGCCCCTGAGGGCAAATTGATACGGGTTTCTTGAAAAAGCGTGGACCCATTGTTGGTAGCGTGTTGAAAGAGGGATCCGATCCTCCCAAATATGAGCTCCTACCCTACTTTCTTCCAAGAGATGGTGGGTGTCGATCAAGAGGCCATCGCTTACATCGATCATTGCCGTAGCCCAATGATGCTTGGCAATGGCCTGCCCGAGGTGAATTCTTGGAAAAGGAGAAATGTGTTTGTTGACCAACCCCTTTGGGCTTCCCCGGAGTCCATTTTTCTGTAAGATTCTAAGCCCCAAAGCAGCATCCCCAAGGGTCCCGGAGACGAACAGGTCGTCTCCAACCTTCGCCCCGCTTCGAAAGAGGAGACTTCCCTTTTTCCCTTCCCCCAGAAGGCAGATATTGATGATGATCTTTTTGGAGAGAGAAGTATCTCCTCCGATCAAATCCACCCTAAACCGTTTAGCCCCGTTCTTAAGCCCCTGGTAGAATGAGGTGATGAAAGGAAGGGGAAGATTCTTGGGAAGGCCAAGAGAGATGAGGAAATATTTTGGAGTCCCACCCATGGCAGCGATATCACTGAGGTTGACGAAAAGAGCTTTTCTTCCAAGATGGAAAGGATCCGTCCAGGATCGTTCGAAATGAATGCCTTCGATGAGGAGGTCCGTGGTAATCAGCCATGACTTTTCAGCTGATTCAATGACAGCCACATCATCTCCAATGCCTTTTACAAGGGCCGGGTTGGTGGTGGAGGTCCATTTTCTGATTCGTTTGATAAGGCCAAACTCACCAATCTCCGAAAGGCCTTTCATCTCAGCTATCTCTTCGAGACTCAATCGCTTGCATCGCGCAAAGGCGTCGGGTAAGGAATAAATTCTCTAACGCGATGCACTTAACGCTATGCGGCTTTTCTTATGCCATCTTCTGTTGGAGAGGGCAGTCCGCAGGACCTCATCCATATGCTTGACGGCTTGGAAGTTGATCTTTTTTCGAATATAAGAGGGGAGATCGATGAGGTCCTTCTTGTTCAGATAGGGGATGATCACATTTTTAATATGGTTCCGATGAGCCGCCAGAGCCTTCTCCTTCAGGCCTCCTACTGGAAGCACCCTCCCTCTCAAGGTTATTTCTCCGGTCATGGCCACCTCTTTTCTTACAGGAATGCCGGAGAGGGCAGAGATGAGTGCCACCGCCATGGTAATTCCTGCTGAGGGTCCGTCTTTGGGGATGGCTCCTGCAGGCACATGAATGTGGATGTCTTTTTCATTAAAATTGCCGGGTTTGATCCGGAAGGCTTTTCCTTTTGACCGGGCGTAGGTCAAGGCAGCCTGTGCTGACTCCTTCATCACCTCTCCCAAATGGCCGGTTAGGATCAGCGCTCCTTTTCCAGGAGTAGATGAAGCTTCAACATGGAGAACCTCTCCTCCAGTCTCGGTCCAGGCCAGACCGGTGGCTACTCCGAGCTCATTCCGTTTCTGTTCTTCATCAGGCAAGTACGGCGGAGGTCCTAAAAATTGGTGGAGGTTCTTTGCATAGATCCTTGTCTTTTTCCTCTTTCCCTCAGCAACTTCCCTGGCCACCTTTCTGCAGATGGAGGCCAACTCCCTTTCCAGGTTCCGAAGGCCAGCCTCCTGGGTGTACTGAGAGATGATCTGAAGGATGGCCTTGTCCGATAGTTGAAGAAACTTTGGGTTGATTCCATTCTCTTCCATCTGTCGGGGTAAGAGGAAAGTCCGGGCGATCTTTAACTTTTCTAGCTCGGTGTAGCCGGGTAGGTTGATCACCTCCATCCGGTCTTTAAGGGCCGAGGGGATGGGATCGGTAAGATTCCCAGTAGTAATGAACATGACTTGGGAAAGGTCGAAGGGGAGATTAAGATAGTGATCGCTGAAGGCGTTATTCTGTTCCGGATCGAGAACCTCAAGGAGTGCAGAGGCAGGATCCCCTCGAAAGTCTGTGCCAATCTTATCCACTTCATCCATCATGAAAACCGGATTATTGCTGCCGGCCTGTTTTATCGACTGGATGATCCGTCCAGGCATGGCCCCCACATAGGTTCGGCGGTGGCCTCGAATCTCGGCTTCGTCCCGTATCCCCCCCAAAGAGATCCTGACGAACTTCCTCCCGAGAGCTCTGGCGATCGATTTTCCCAGGGAGGTTTTTCCCACTCCCGGAGGTCCAATGAAACAGAGAATGGGACCCTTCATCTTTTTCTTCAATTTGTGGACACTCAGGTATTCCAAAATCCGATCCTTCACCTTCTCTAAATTGTAGTGGTCCTCATCCAATACATTCTTTGCCTTTCGGAGGTCGAGGTTGTTGACCGTCGATTTTGACCAGGGCATTTCCACTAGCCAGTCAAGATAGGTTCGAACCATGGAAGCTTCTGCAGCGTCTGGATGCATTTGCTCCAATCGATCGAGTTCTCGCAGGGCCTCCTTTTCAACCTCTTTGGGCATCTTTGCCTTCCTGACCTTCTGCTTGAGTTCCTTAAATTCCTTTGCCCTTTCATCCACCTCACCCAGTTCGCTGCGAATGGCTCTCATCTGCTCTCGGAGAAAGTATTCTCTCTGCGATTTCGTGATCTCGTCTTTAGCCTGAGATTGGATCTTGGCCTGCATGGTGAGGACTTCGACCTCTTTCCCCAGAATTTCATTGATGGCCTTCAGCCGTTCTATGGGATCAAAAATTTCCAAAACCTCTTGAGCCTTTTCCACGGTGAGATCCAGATTAGAAGCAACGAGGTCCGCTAACCTTCCGGGATCATCAACGCCTTCCAGAATGAACGTGAGATCGGGAGAGAGAATTTTGCCGTACGAGGCAATCCTCTCCAACTGTTCTCTTACATTTCTCATTAATGCTTCGATCTCAAGGGTGATCTCTGTGACGAAAGGGTCTTTAATATTCTCGACTTTTACTAGGAGGTACGGCGACGTTTGGAGAGTCTCTCTAATAGAGGCCTTTGAAAGTCCCTGGACGAGAATCTTCGTCTTTCCATCAGGGAGTTTGAGCATCCTCATGACCATGGCTACCGTCCCGACCCGGTAGAGCTCTTTCATGGAAGGATCATCTTCGGTCAACGTTTTCTGAGCCACCAGGAAGATGAGGCGATCTTTTGCAAGAGCCTCCTCAAGGGATTTGATCGATTTCTCCCGGGTGACAAAGAGGGGGAGCACCATGTAGGGAAAGACCACAATATCTCTTACCGGAAGCAGAGGAAGTTTCCCCGGAATGGAAAACATATCTTTTTCACTATCTTTTTTCATAGCGCTTCAAACGAGCTCTGAAGACTACTTTTCGCTCCTTTGATTTCACCGATTTCAAAAAGTGATTACACAGATTTTTTCTATTTTCAGCGTATTTCTAATCTGTGAAATCATTCCATAATCCGTGTCATCAGAGATTTCAGGGTTTTTTCTGAAATCTCTTCAAGATTGTTTCAATGAGTTGAGAAGTGGAGGCACCTTCGACAAAAGGGAGGATAACGACTTTCCCGCCCGCTCCCTCCACGACTTCACTTCCCACGATGGCCTCCTTGGTCCAGTCGCCTCCTTTGACGAGCACATGAGGCAGGAAAGAGGAGATTAATTCCATTGGGGTGGGTTCATCGAATAGGGTCACATAGTTGACACACTCAAGACCTGCAAGGACCTCAACCCTCTCCTCCATTGGAAGGATAGGTCGATGGGGACCTTTCAGGTTTTGAACCGAACGATCACTATTCACTCCCACGATCAGAATATCCCCAAGGGATTTTGCACTCTCCAGATACCGGACATGTCCGATATGAAGAAGATCAAAGCAGCCGTTGGTGAAAACAATCCGTTTCCCCTTTGCTTTCAGCTCTTGAATAATCCTCAGAAGATCATCCCTTTTCTTGATCTTTTCTCTCATCTTCAGTCCTAATCAAAACCTACCAGATTTAACTCGGGGAGTCAACATCCAGAAGGAGGTTTTATGTGCCGATAAGAAGTGAAAAAACTAAGAGAGAACCCATTTACAAGCGGGATGAAAGGCCTTGACAAATGGTAAAGGATGATTAGATTTATCGCGGTTTTTAAGCTTTGATAGGAAGGAGGGAATTGTCATGGCTTGGGATATTTCACCTTGGAAACCTGTTAGGGAATTGGAAAAGATGAGGAGAGAAATGGATCGACTCTGGGACTCCATATTCGAAGGGCGGTCAGGAAGGAGCCCGGAGGAATTAGGGGAATGGCATCCCACCCTTGATATCTCAGAGACAAAGAACGATCTCGTTGTCAGGGCCGAACTCCCTGGAATCGATTCAAAGGATATTGATATTTCTTTGACAAATGATGTTCTCACCATCAAAGGGGAGAAGAAGCAGGAAAAGGACCAAAAGGACGAAAATTACCATATCGTCGAAAGGAGTTATGGGTCCTTTGTCCGTTCCGTTCGACTTCCCAGGGAGGTCCAGAGTGACAAAATCAGTGCTTCCTATAAGAATGGAATTCTGAGAGTGACCCTTCCGAAATCCGAGGAAGCAAAGAAGAAGGAGATTAAGATCAAGGTTGAATAAGTGTGGATCAAAATTGTTTAAGAGAATGAAAAAGGCGTTTCCCCTCGGACGCCTTTTTTTGTTTGTGCCCTTTTGAAACTTGACAAGCCTCTGAAGTTCCTATAGTTTTAAAAAATGGGAAATCGACTCATTCTTGCCTCAAAGTCTCCTCGCCGATCTGAATTGCTGAAACAAGTGGGTCTCGGTTTTGATGTGATTCCCAGCAGGATTGAAGAAAACCATCTAAAGGGAGAGTCCCCAAGAAAACATGTTCTTCGATTAGCTGAAGCGAAAGCCTTGGATGTGGGAAATCAATATCCGGATCGTTGGGTCGTTGCAGCAGATACGATCGTCTATGCCGATCACTCCATTTTGGGTAAACCGAAGGATCCAGAAGAAGCTAGGAGGATGCTTCGCCGACTCAGTGGAAAGGAGCACTGGGTGTTGACTGGATTTTCTGTTCACCACCTGGCAAAAGGGAAGGGGGATCGGGAGGCAGTTCAGACTGCGGTGAAGGTTAAAAGACTGACTCAAAATGAGATGGCGTGGTATATACAGACCGGTGAGCCCTTTGATAAGGCAGGGGGGTATGCCATCCAGGGAATTGGTTCCTTTATGATCGAATCGATCAAGGGGTCGTATTCCAATGTGGTTGGTCTCCCCATTTGTGAATTGATCCAAATGCTGAGTCGGCTGGGAGCCGTGACGATTTCGGAACGTGGAATGCGGATTGCGGAATGAACATATAATCCCCCCAACCCCCCTTTACTAAAGGGGGGGACAGGGGGGGATTGAACAAGCTTATGTCAACCATCAAAGAGAACCTGTTAAGGGTAACTGAGCGAATCGAAAAGGCAGCTCGAAGGGTGGGTAGAGATCCCGCAGAGATCAAATTGGTTGCCGTCTCTAAGACTGTTGAGGCTGCTCGAATCAAAGAGGGCATTGAAGCGGGTATCTCAATTTTAGGTGAGAATTATGTCCAGGAGGCGCAAAAGAAGATAGAAGAAATTGGACGGCCTGCCTGCACGGAACGTTTCGGCGAAGGCAGGCCGGTCGCCTGGCATTTTATCGGACATCTCCAATCGAATAAGGCAAAATATGCGGTCCGCCTCTTTGACATGATACACTCCATAGACAGCCTTCCCTTGGCGAAAGAATTGAATCGTAGAGCTGAACAAGCAGGACAAGTGATGAAGGTGATGGTTGAAGTCAATCTTTCTGGGGAATTTACGAAATTTGGAACAGAGGAGGGTAGCGTATTCCATTTGGCGAAGGAAATTCTTAATCTCAGTCACCTCTCCTTAGAAGGGTTGATGACCATGCCCCCCTATTTCGAGTCGCCCGAAATGGGCAGACCTTACTATATTCAACTTCGATCGTTGAAAGAACGTATGGAAAAGGGAGGAGTTCCTTTGAAGGAACTCTCTATGGGAATGTCGAATGACTTCGAGATAGCCGTTGAAGAGGGAGCCACCTACATTCGGGTAGGGACGGCAATCTTTGGAGCCAGAAGATGAAAAATAGGGGAATCAGGATATCAGGATGAAGGATAATAGGAGATCAGATTATCAGGTAGAACCAACCCCAACTTGTTTACCTGATACCCTGATACCTGGTTTCCACTACCTGATGCCCTGATAACCTGATATCCTTTGAAGTGCGATTTAGGCAAAACGATTCGATGATGAAGAAAGTTACAATCCTACTTTGGATTATATTAGTGATGATAGGTGGTTGCGGCCGGAAGGGGTCTCCGGTGCCATGGGAGTCCATTGTTCCAATGAGGATTGTGGACCTTGTGGCTCTGCCAAGAGAAGGGCGCCTCCTTTTAGAATGGACGATTCCAAAGGAAAATACAGATAAGTCCCCCCTTCTCGATTTGGAAGAATGTCAAGTTTTAAGGTCTGAGGGTTTTCTTATTGGAGACCAATGCACAGGATGTGGAGAAAAACCGAAACCTTTCTATGACATGAAATTGAATGGTAAAGGAGAGGATAGAGGGAAGAAGGTATCCATCTTCGTAGAAGATCAAGAGCCTGGAAAGGTTTATGTCTACCAGGTTGTTTCAGTCAATCGGAAGGGACATCCAAGTTCTCCTTCCAATCCGGTCTGGGTCTATTGGGACTCTCCACTTCCTCCCCCGAAGGGGGTATTCGGCGAGCAAGGGGACAAAAGAGTGGAGCTCTCCTGGGAGCGTGTAGAGGGGGCCACGGGCTATAACCTTTACCGGAAAGGGGAAGGGGAGTCTTTCTCCTCCAGACCGCTGAACAGACAACCTCTCCATGAGACTAAATATACTGATCTGAGCGTAGAGAATGAGAGGAAATATATCTATTCCGCTAGAACGCTACGGCGAGTGGTCAAAACGGATGTGGAGGGAATAGATTCTCAAGAGGTTGCAATAACGCCTACGGACCTGATCCCACCCGGGTCCCCACTGGATCTGGTGGCCATCCCCCTTAAGAACGGGATTGAGCTGAACTGGAGGAGAAATCAAGAAGCTGACCTGTTGGGTTATCATGTCTATCGAAGGAGACTTGGGGAAAGAGAATTCAGAAGACTAACCGAAAATCCCTTGACTAAGGAAACCTATCTTGATACCCAAGTTGAATTAGGGCAAGATTATGACTATAGTGTGACGGCAGTGGATAACTCCTTACGGAAGAATGAAAGTTCACTCTCTGAAGAAGTGAGGGTGAAATACATCAACTAAAGTTCGGAGTTCAGAGTTCGGGGTGTAGAGTTAAAGACTGAAAACGCAGGAATAAACATTATGGAGCTAAATTCTCCGAACTCCGAACTCATTACTCCGAGCTAAGCGAGAGCGCCAGATGCATTTCTTCGAGTACAAGAATGGTCAACTCCACTGTGAAGGGATTCCTGTCCATCACATTGCTGAAAGGGTGGGGACGCCCTTCTACCTCTATAGCTATAGCACCCTCGTAAGGCATTTCACGGTCTTCAATAACGCCTTCGAGGGAATACCACATCTGATCTGTTACTCAGCGAAAGCAAATTCAAATTTGGCTCTCATTCGTCTTTTCGTTAATCTGGGTGGAGGAGTAGATGTGGTTTCAGGTGGGGAGCTCTACCGAGCCCTGGAAGGAGGGGCCGATCCACAGAAGATCGTATTTTCTGGGGTCGGGAAAAGAGGGGATGAGATCGAATATGGTGTGAAGGCCGGAATTCTTATGTTCAATGTGGAGTCCCTCCAGGAGCTTCAGGCCATTAATGAAGTCGCAGGCCGAATGGGCCGAAAGGCGCCCATTTCGATTCGTGTCAATCCGGACATCGATCCTAAAACCCATCCTTACATCTCGACGGGGTTGAAACAGAACAAGTTCGGCATTGATATCCTTCGAGCCCCGATGGCTTATCGGATGGCCACCCAATTACCCCATCTGGAGGTGGTTGGAATTGATTGTCATATCGGATCCCAGCTGGTGGAGGTAGAACCCATTATTGAGGCATTGCGAAAATTGAAAAAATTGGTTGAGAATCTGAGGAATGAAGGCATGAGGATTAACTATCTTGATCTGGGAGGCGGTTTAGGGATTACCTATGAAGATGAAGAGCCGCCCCATCCCGTCGAATATGCCTCAAATATTCTCGAAGAGATTCGAGGCTTCGACTGTACGCTCATCCTCGAGCCAGGCCGCGTGATTGTGGGAAATGCAGGAATTTTGATATCGAAAGTCCTCTACATCAAAGAGAATGAAGAGAAGCGATTTGTCATCGTTGATGCGGGGATGAACGATCTGGTCCGTCCCAGTTATTATGGTTCCTACCATCAGATCCTTCCCGTAAAAGAAGAGGCTAGGGAGGAAATGGTGGCCGATGTCGTGGGTCCCATCTGCGAGTCGAGCGATTTTTTAGCAAAAGGGAGGAAAATTCGGAGACTCGACCCGGGAGAACTCATTGCGGTGATGAGTGCTGGTGCTTATGGGTTCTCCATGTCCACCAACTATAACTCGAGACCTAGGATCGCTGAAGTCCTCGTTCGGGATGACCAGATGTTTGTCATCCGCCAGAGAGAGGACTATGAGGACCTCATTCGGGGAGAGAAGATACCCGACTTCTTAGTGCCGTAAAGCGTAAGGGGTAAGGAGTAAGGTGTGAAGTATTTTCGCCTTACGCCTAACTCCTCACGACTGACGATTGAGAGAGAAAAATGAAGATTCCTTTCATGAAGATGAGCGGAAGTGGAAATGACTTCGTCCTTATGGATCATCGAAAACCCTTCTTGGGGGAGGACCGGATGAGGGAGTTTGCCCGTAAGGTGTGTCGAAGAAAGGTCTCTGTGGGAGCGGATGGACTCATTCTGATCGAAGAGTCAGAGAAGGCTGATTTTAAATGGCGGTTCTTCAACGCGGATGGGAGTGAGGCGGAGATGTGTGGCAACGGGGGACGATGCGTGGCTCGCTTTGCCCATTTGAAAGGGATTGCCGGTTCTTCCCTGTCCTTCGAGACTCTGGCAGGGATCATATCCGCTGAAGTAAATGGAAAACGGGTAAAACTGGAGATGACCAAGCCCCATAGCGTGAAACTGGATGAAAAGATTGCAATCGAAGGAAAGGAACTGACTCTATCGAGCATTAACACCGGAGTTCCTCATGCTGTCTTATTCCTAAAAAATCTTGAACATGTAGATGTGGTGGACATGGGACGGGTGATACGATTCCATCCGCATTACGCTCCGGCTGGAGCCAATGCCAATTTTGTTAAAGTGGATGATAGTTCACGACTCTCTGTCCGGACCTATGAGCGGGGAGTTGAAGACGAAACACTGGCCTGCGGGACGGGTGCTGTAGCCTCTGCGCTGATTGCAGCCTTTAAGGGGTTTGTGAAATCCCCGGTATCGATTAAAACAAGCGGTGGGGAGATCCTAACGGTCCATTTCGAAATGGAATCAGACCAAATTAAGAAAGTCTTTTTTGAGGGAGATGTCCACATTACCTGTGAAGGAGAGATGTGGGAGGAGGCGTACGAATGAAGGAGGTCAAAGCCATTGTCGTTGGAGCAGGCGGTAAGATGGGGGGAAGAATTATTCACCTTATCAAAGAGACCCCTTCCATGAAACTCGTTCGGGCCGTCGAGAGACCGGATCACCCCTCCATCGGAATGGATATTGGAGATGTGGTGGGTTTGGGAAGGATGGGTGTCCTCTTAGAGGGTTCCCTAAAAAAGGGAGAGGGGGACGTCCTTATCAACTTCAGTAGTCCTCAGGCCACCATCGAAAGCCTGGAATTTGCTAAGGAGTCCGGTCTGGCGATTGTTATTGGGACAACGGGTTTGAATTCAGATCAGATGAACCGCGTCAAGGAATTCTCGAAGAGCGTGCGGTGTGTCTTTGCCCCTAATATGAGTGTGGGAATGAATGTGATGTTCCAGGTCGTTCAAGAAGTGGCCAGGGTGTTAGGCCCAGAGTACGATATAGAGATTCTCGAGGCTCATCATCGTCTGAAAAAGGATTCACCCAGTGGGACGGCGGTTAAATTGGGAGAGCTCATCTCTTCTTCCATAGGAAGGGATTTCGGAAAGGTAGGAGTTTACGGGAGGAAGGGGATGGTGGGGGAACGAACGAAGGAAGAAATTGGGATGCAGGTGATCCGGGCAGGAGACATCGTGGGGGAGCATACCGTCCTCTTCGGAGGGATGGGTGAACGGTTGGAAATCACTCACAGGGCTCACAGCCGGGATAATTTCGCCCGGGGCACCGTTCGCGCTGCCCTCTGGGTGGTCAACCAACCCAACGGTCTTTACGACATGCAGGATGTGTTAGGGTTAAGGAAATAAACGACCGGCCATTACTCTAAGGCCTCCGCTACCACCTCGGTAATGTCCAACACTTTAAGGCGACCCTTTTTCTCCTTCCGAAGTCTTGCAGCGGCTTGTTGAAGAGTAGATTTGCAGGTAGGGCAAGCTGAAACGATGATCTCGGCCCCGAGTTCGATCGCATCGACGACACGACGGTAAGCAATCTCTCCCGACAGATCGATGTTATACGCTTTCAGCCCTCCGCCACCGCCACAGCATTTCGCCAGGCTTCGATTTTCCTTGAACTCGAGGAGTTGTAATCCAGGAATGGCCTGTAAGATCGTTCTTGGAGGCTCATAGATATCCATGTGTCTTCCAAGATCACAAGGATCATGGTAGACGATCCTAGCGGTGTAGGGTTTCTGGAACTTCAGTTTCCCCTCTGAAATCAACTTGTCAATGTATTCAACGATATGAAAAACCTCACCATCGAAGGTAGCGTTTTTGGGATAGAGTTCTTTAAAGGTCCTGTAGCATCCGGCGCAGGTAGTGATGATCCTCTTCGGTTTGTATCGGGAAAACCTCTCCAAACTGTTTTGGAGGAAATCTTGAAACTGGTCCGATCCCGTAAGATAAGCCAAATATCCGCAGCAGTGTTCCTCGTTCCCCATGGTGGCATAGTCGATCCCCGCGCGATTGAGAATCTTCATCGTTTTAGGGACAATCTGAACATCTTGGTAACTCGACACGCACCCGAAGAAGAGGAGGGTCTGGGCGGCCTTCTCTTTATAAGTTGAGGGATAGACATCGGCCCTTTTATCCACAGGCTCATGGAAAGGATTTCCAACCTCGGCGATATTTTCCAGAAGGGTCTGATGGATTTCAGGCAGATATCCCTCTTTGACCAATCTTCTCCGTGCTGACTCAACAATGTCCGCAACCTGGACCCCGGCGGGACAGGCGACTTTGCAGTTGTGGCACATCGTGCATTCATAGAATTTCTCTGCCACTTCTTTGGAGGGTTCGATCCTCCCTGTGAGGAGGTTGAAGGCAAGGATGACCCTTCCTCTCGCATTTTTCGATTCCACTGACGTTTCTCGATAGACGGGACATCCTGCTCGGCAAAAACCGCACATCAGGCAAGCCATAATTTCATTGTCGATCTCCTTGCCAAAACTCTTAACCTTGTCCAGATTTTGGAGAAGGTCAGCGTAGGCAGAATGATCCAGCACATCCTTAATATTCCCATCGAAGCCCATCTTTCCAGGATTCAAAATGTTGTTCGGATCCAAAGACTCTTTAATCGTCTTCATGACCTCATGGGCAGGACCCAACTCCTGGCTAATAAAGGATGCCTTTGCTATCCCGAGCCCATGTTCTGCACTGAGCGTCCCTTTGTGTTTAAGAGCAAGATCGATGAACTCCTTGCCGATCTCTTTGAGCTCTGCCCACTCTTCCTTATTCATCGGATCCATGATGACGCAGGCATGGAGGTTGCCGTCTCCCACGTGACCGAAGGTGGCGATGGTGAGGTGATGTTTTTCAGCTACTTTCCGAATGTCGTTGATCGTATCCGGGATGGCCGATATGGGAACACCGAAGTCTTCCAGCATGGGCATGTAACGTGAGCCGCGTTTGTGCATGGAAAGGGCTGCGACAATCCCCTGGCGGCCCTTCCAGATCAGGACTTTTTTTGCCGGATCATCATCCCAGTCCGCCTGGATCATGCCGTGCGTTGTGCAAATCTGGTTGATCTTTTTGATCTGTTCCTTCACCACTTGCCGATGCCCATCCATCTCCAGAAACAGGAGGCATCCCACGTCCTCAGGAATCCCCAATCCCATGGCCTTGTTGACCACGTCGATGGAAACCCGGTCAAAGATCTCACAAGAAGAAAGGCCTATTCCTGATGTCAAGATGTCGGTGGCTGCCTTTCCGGCATCATCAATAGTCTTAAAACGAGCCTGTGCAAAAGCAGTATATGGGGGTACCGGTAGAATCTTTAAGGTGGCTTCCGTGACAACCCCAAGCGTTCCTTCCGCGCCGCAGAAGAGATGGGTCAAATCATATCCCGTTGACGATTTGGGAACGGAAGATCCTGTTCGGATCACTTCCCCGCTGGGGAGGACCACCTCAAGCCCACGAAGGTAGTCTTTAGTCGTCCCGTACTTGATCGCCCGGTTTCCGCTGGCATTCGTGGAGATCATCCCACCAATGGAGCACAGGGCAGCACTGGCAGGATCCGGAGGAAAGAAATGGGTGGGTGCGAGGGCGTTGTTAAGTTCCTGACAGATGACGCCTGGCTCCACGATGACATAATTGTCTTTCGGATTGATCTCCTTGATACGACTCATCCGGCCCAGGTCAAGGGTAATCCCTCCCAGACAAGGGAGGGCTGCACCCGTCAGACTCGTTCCGGAACCTCTGGGAACAACTGGAAACCTCTCTTCGTTGGCAAGGGTCAGGATCTTCGCAACCTCGTCGGCGGTATGAGCAAAGACGACCGCATCGGGAATCCCTTCATGTAGCGACATATCTCGTGAATAACAGATCCGGTCCACCAAATCCGTTTTCACACTCTCTTTGCCCACCATTTGCTCTATCTTTTCGAGATAGCTCATCCTCTGACGGATCCCTTTCTCTGCTCTCTTCCGTGTTACTTTTGGGCCTTCACTTCCTTGGCAATCTTCTTAAACTCACTCTCCTTAAGGGGTCTCTTGAGATCGTGAGCCTTCAGCTTCACCCGCCTCAGGACCTCCATACCTTCTTCCTCGGTCAGCTTGATTCCCAACTTTTCTGTCCAGATCGCAATGTTGTCCACTCCGCTCTTCTTGCCCATGAGGATCTCGGGTTTTTTGTGGCCCACGAAATCAGGCCGAACGGGATAAACGGTCGTAGGGTCTTTCTCAAAAACATTTTTATACCATCCGGTGACGATTCCGGATTCGATATTATAAGCTCCCTCTCCGATGAAGGGACGATTGGCTGGGACGGCCGTGCCGGAAAGTTTCTGCACCAATTCAGACAACTCGTTGAGCTTGCTGAAGTCGATCCCCACGTCGATGTTGTACATCGTGAGGAGAGCTAAAGCAGTCTCCTCCATGGGAGTATTGCCGGCTCGCTCTCCGATCCCGGTCACCGTGGAATGAATCACCTCGGCGCCGGCCAGGACCGCCATAATGGTGTTCGCCACCCCGAGAGCAAAATCAGAGTGGAAATGGATCTCCAACGGTTTCGACACCCTCTCCTTCACCTTTTGGGTGAAATAACTTGCCCCGTGAGGCGACAGCACCCCGAAGGTGTCGACCAGGGTGAAGGCGTCCATGTGGCCTTCCTTTGAGACACGATCGATCAAATCCAACAGCCAATTCACATCTGTTCTCGTCCCGTCGATGGTGAAGAAAACCGTGTACAGTCCCTGTTCCTTGGCATAGGCTGTGGCCTTGATGGAGAGGTCGATGGCCTTTTCGAGAGGCCATTTGTACGCGTGCTCGATGAGCTGGGCGCTGGCAGGAATCTCGATGACAATCCCCTTAACGCCACAGTCAACGGCCTTTTTCACGTCGTCCACCATGCAACGGCAGAAGCAGAAGATCTCAGGACCAAGGTCGCGCTTAACGATCTCCTTGATGGCCGCCTCATCTGGCGGTGAGACAGCGGGCATGCCTGCTTCAATGCGGTGGACGCCTGCTTCCGCAAGCTTCTCGGCAATGCGGATCTTGTCGTCCTTAGTAAAGGTAATGCCAGCTTGTTGTTCGCCGTCTCGCAGGGTAATATCGTGGATTTTGACTTTCTTGGGTGGATGAAAATCTTTGGTCACTTCTTCTACGTAGTTCCAAGGGCTCACAAACCAATTATCCGTTTTCCAAGGCGTAACCATTCTTCATACCTCCTCTATTAATTTCCTCCTTAAACCGAATAATTTTAACACACGCGATCACAAGTCCGCTACGGATCCACTCGGGCCCTCCTCAATTTCCTCTCATACTTGCATGTTTCCATCCCCATGTTCATCTCTCCTCGAATCATTTCTTTCGATGAGACTCGAAAGAGGTCCTCACCATGGGCAAGACTTTCTTCGTTTTGATTCCCAATCGTTCGAGGGCCCTGAGGCTCAGCTCCTCTCCCGGAGTTTCTGGGGGTATTGTTCTGGCAAGATCGTTAACGATTTCGTCAATCTTTTGAATATAGCGGATACCTTCCCCCATGGTTGTGGGGACTTGATTTTCAGAAATAGGTTCATGCCAGGATGAGAACATATGTTTAATCCCCGGTACCTCAGCCAATTTTTGGATCGATTGAATAGAGGCCCTGGGGTCGACATAGATGGGGATCGTTCCGGCCGCCGGGACTGCATCTCCTGTAAACAGGGCGCCCTCCTCTTCGTAGAAGAAAGAGACTGAACCGAGAGAATGTCCTGGCGTTTCCAGAACCCTGATCGTTTTTCCCTTATCCCACAAAAGGGTATCTCCCTCCTTCAATTCCTGACTCACGGGCACAGGCCCCTCCACCAATTCGAAGAAATTAAGGATCGGCCTCTCCCGATATTGCCTCTCCACATCCTCAATCCAAGGCCTGTCCGCAGGATGAGCGTAAAAAGAGGCGGAGGATGCCTTCTTGATGGCTAGGCATCCACCGATATGATCCGGGTGAGCATGGGTAATGAAGACTGTGGAGATCTCTTGGGGAGAGCGGCCAATCTCTTTCAAGTAGGCCTGAAGCTGAGGAGCCGTCTTGCTAACGCCTGTATCAATCAAGCAGATCTTCTCCCCCAGAAGGATATAAGAATAAACAAACCGGTCTGCATACTGCTTCTCATCAAGGGCCAGACGAAAATGGTGTTTAAAGGCATGAATGGTCTCTGTAATTTTCATACAAGATTTTCTCCCTTAATGGCTTTGGAAATTTTTTTGGGGGCTGCTGGAATCTTCCCTGCAAAACCTGCTTCATGGATCATCAAGGAAAATTCCTGATAACGAGCGATTGAATGGTTAGGATCTATTCATTCCCCTTGGTGTCTGGTGTGCTGATAAGGAGAACCCTTGCCACCGCAGCGAAGACGGATTCACTTCAATGGTCGCCCTGCTTGCGGTTCGCATTGATCAGCCTACCTTCTTCGGAAGGGCTGCGGTCCGGCTGGATCCCAGGTCATCCGGACCGTAGGGATTGTTTTTAGAGACCTTCACTTCAGCATCTCCTCTTCGAAGGGGAAAAGGGTGAAGAACTCGTGACCCTTATCCGTAATGAGCAGATCCGTTTCCAGCCGGACCGTCTGTTCGAGCTTGGGGTGACCCGCAAACGTCTCGACGGCAAAATACATATTGGGTTTGATCTCCGCAGGGTACTTGAGGGAATAGGCCCTTGAAATCCACATCCCCTCATAGAGTGTCAGGCCAATCGAATGGGCAAACTGTTGAAGCGTCACGGTCCCGTATTTGTCGTCATCATAGACAGGGAACTTCTCAGCAACATCCTTGCTGGTGTTGCCAGGCTTCATCATTTCGATGGCCGCCATCAAGGAGTCATAGCATTCCTTATAGAGGTCTTTCTCTTTCGGGGTAGGCTTCCCTTCACATTTCCAGCAGCGCACGTAGTCTACGAAATATCCCGAGGGCCCAACCGTATTGTTGTCGATGATGATCAAATCTCCTTGGCGGATGATCTTGTCCGTCGGCCAGCGCCGGTATGGGCTGGTATTTCCCCCGGAGGCCACGATGATTTCGTAAACGATCTCACATCCCTTTGAGTACATGTATTCGATCATCTTCCCTGAAAGCTCTCTCTCCGTGATGCCCGGTTTAGCCCATTCGTAGCGGGCTTTGTACGTGCAGGCATCCGCAATGGCAGCGGATTGTTTCAGAAGCTCAATTTCATCCGGTGTTTTGATGACACGAGCGGCTGACATGGCCGGCATTGCATTGACGACCTTTACCCCCTTTTTCTGAAAGGCTGCGAGGGAGGCCATATCCAGAGAATCGATTCCGATTTTTTCCTTCTCCACCTTGTGCTCACGCAGAACCTCGAGAACGCTATCCACCATGCGATCGACCATGTATTCGACAGCACCTTCCGACCATCTCCACGTGATGGCCGGACGGATCCTTCCCTCCATCCACGGAAGGTCTATTTGGGCGCAGACGAGGTCAGAGCCAGCCGTTTCAAAGAGAATGGGTTCACCCCCTCTCGGAAGGACTGCGTAGCGAATGAAGATGTTATATTTCCAGTTTCCCTGGAAAGAACTCGTGAGGTAACGGACGTTCGCTCCGTCGTAAACCACCAAAGCTCCCAGATCGTGGATCTCCATTTGCTCCTTGGCTCGGGCGAGCCGATCCTTCCGGAGCCGGTCAAAATTGACCCTCTCCTGCCAATCCGCACCCGTCAGAGAGTATACCCTCCGAGCATCATACTCGTGCGGTCTACCGATAAATGAGATATCCTTTACCATAATTTTTCCCTCCTTTTCTATTCATTAAGATACAAAACCATCACCTCTTCTGTAAGGGTGAGAGGAGAACCCTCTCAGGTTTTCCCTCTCTCCAGAGCTGCCAGAAGTGCCTTCTTCCCCTCGAGCATATGTTGCTTCATCCCCTCCACCGCCTTCTGGGTATTTTTTTCTTCAGCAACGCGGAATATCCTGGTTTCGAAAGATTATTATAGGAAGAGGTTGACTTTCCTGTCAATCCAATAAACGCTGAAACAAGTTCCTCCTGAAAAAGGAGAGGACACTGAGATCTGTTCAGAAGTCTCCATCTTTTGACTTGACAAACGGAACACCAGTCTTTTATCGGTAAAGAGTAAGAAAACGCCAAGGCGTATCAGCGTAGACCAGAAAGACTTACAACTATTCATTAATATCAAAAGACATGGAGGCATAGGATGGACATTTATGAGGCGACGGAAAAAAGGAGAACGATTCGTATTTTCAAGAAGGGGGCCACAGAGGAACAGTTGCGTAAAATTATCCTTGCAGGAAGCAAGGCGCCTTCCGCCGGAAACCGCCAATCATGGGAGTTCATCATGATCGATGACGCGCGAATCATTGATCAGCTTGGGGAGATCAAGTATCAATTGAATAAGAAGTTTTCCCCGGGGCCGGGCGAGACACAGAAGGATGTTGAGGAACGAGCCCTCAACCAGAAGAAATGGTTCCAGAATTCCAGTGTTATCGCCGTCTGCACACGGTCAGGAGATGTTGGCACCGGGTGGCTTGCTGTCGAAAACATGTCTTTGGCTGCCGTCGCCGAGGGACTGGGGAGTAATATTGTCACTTACTGGGATCAGGAAAAGAAAGAGGTGGAAAAAATCCTCGGCCTTCCGGAAGATTACGAGCTTACCTGTGTCCTGAAAGTTGGAGTGCCGGGAGTGGAGGTCGCGGCACCGAAGAGGCGACCCGAATTCAGTTGGCTCCATAAGAACAAGTTCTAAATCCGTGGATGAAGCAACTTCCGAACGGTGTTGAATGGGCAGGGAGCTTCACATTGCCCTGTGACTAATCCTTATGGATCTACTTTCTCTGTTGGTCATTTTTGTAACTGGGATCATCGGGAGCTCCTTTGGAACCTTGGTAGGAGGAACCAGTCTCATCACCATCCCGTTGCTTATTCTTCTTGGCTTACCACCTCATACCGCCATCGGTACCGACCGGCTGGGTATCGCAGGTTTGGCCCTCGCTGGGTGGTACAAATTTCATGAGAAAGGATGGATTAACTATAAAGTCGGCCTGATGATGGGCATCACGGCTCTGGCTGGGTCTTTCTTGGGGGCGAAGCTTGTTCTGGAAATAGAGGTTTCCGTCCTGAAAAAAGTAATTGCTTTCGCAACTTTCATGATCCTTATGATCGTTGTTCTAAAGCCTGGAATCGGGATAGAAGAAAAAAAACCTACACTCACAAGGCGTGGATACGGGATCGGTCTGTCATTGAATCTCCTGATCGGGATCTACGGCGGTTTTTATGGGGCCATGGCAGGAACCTTCATGTTATATGTTTTGCTTCTTTTCTTCAAACTGACTTTCCTGGAAGGGACCGCCACCCTCAAAATAGCGTCTTTCATGATGACCACGATGGCTGCCATCGTCTTTGCCAGTAAGGGGGCCATTCATTATCCCATGGCCGTTGTCATGTTTTCTGGCTGCGCCATCGGCTCCTACTTTGGAGCTCATTATTCGGATCGAATCGGAAACGTCTGGATCAAACGGCTCTTCATCGGCATCGTCCCCATCATGGGCATCAAATTATTGATCTCTTAACCCTATCGATGGGAAGCATTTTGACCCTTCCCTCGCGAAGGACTTGGGGGATTTTCATCGGTGTCCTTCGTAAATACCATTAGAAAAGTGATCGTATCCTCGTTCGAGAAAGGAGCAAAGGATGAAAATCTTTAAATCAGATGAGTACGTCAAAATGGCAAATCCAACTCCCGGCAAGCCCTACCGGCCGGAGATTCTCATGGAAGAGCATCAGGCAAGAAATCTTGGAGGAATGTTCGGCCTCTTGGTTGCAGGAAGCCAGGTGCCTTATCATTACCACCAAAACCGCGAGTCGATCATCATCGTCATCAGCGGAGAGGCCACTGAAGTGGTTGAGGGTAAGGAGATCCCGATCAAGGCTGGGGATATCTTATTTATTCCTGCGGGGGAGAAACATACGACCATTAACAGGTCCAACCAAGATTTTCGGTATCTTGAGTTCTTCACCTGTCCCCCGCTTTCGGCTGATTTCGTCGAGGTGAAGTAGGGGCTTTCTATATTATAATAAGAGCAGCCCTTGCGGTGATTTTTTTGACGAAGATTCTTTGGTGAGCTGTTTCTGCCTCTTCGAGGAGGTCCCGCGATGTCTGCGGGAGTTTCGCTATCTCCTTTTGAGGACAGACTTTTTTATTTTACCATTCGTCCCTGCCAACTGTTCATAGATTCTCATTACAACCGTAGCATCCTCTCGGTCCCATCCATTGTAATGAGCCTTCAAGAGAAGCTGTTGATAGAGCGCTCCGACAGGAAGTACAACACCCAAACGCTTCGCTGTCTCCAAGGAGAGGGCCAGATCCTTGTTGGCAAGGGAGACAGGGCCTTTGGGTGAGAAATTGCCGTTCAACATATCCCTTCCGCGGGCGATGAGCAGATCACTCGAGGCAGCGCCTGAGGTAATCACATCGAGCAGTACATCCGGGTTGAGGCCCGCCTTCAAGCCCAAGATCAATCCCTCGATAGCAGCCGCTTGGTTGAGGAATAAGGTATGGTTGATGACGAGTTTCATGGTCGCTCCATCGCCCATCTTCCCCACGTATACTGTCTTTTTACCAATTCGGTCGAGCACAGGCTTGATTTTTTCGAATAGAGACCTCTTGCCACCCACCATGAAGACCATATTTCCCACCCGGGCCTGAGCAGAAGATCCGGAGATGGGAACATCCATCCACTCGATCCCCTTTTGGGCTAACCTCTCACCAAGAGCCCTGCTCTCCCATGGAGGAGACGTACTGGTGTCTAACACAATCTGCCCTCTTTGAGCCCCTATAATAACTCCTTCTTTCCCTTCCACCGCTTCGAGAACCGCATCCCAGGATGGAAGGGATAGCAGAATGAGGTCTGCCCCCTTTGTTGCCTCTTTTGGAGACTTGACGGCTCTGAGACCAAGGGGAACTAAATTGGACATCTGCTTCTTGATGATGTCAAAACCCGTCACCTGGTATCCGGCCCCCATCAGCAAAGTGGCAATGGGTGTTCCCATCAGGCCAAGTCCAATGACCGAAACTTTTCTTATCTGCATCATGTTTTTTTGCTCCTTAATTGGAGGGAGATAGCGAATAGATCCTAATAGGGTTACGTCTGAGAATTTTCTCCTGACCTCTGAGGTCGGGTTGGGCTTTCCTTCGATCCTCAACCTCAACCTAAACCTTGTGCTGCTAAATTTTCAGATCCACTGGTTTTCCTGATCGTACCGAATCAATGGCTGCCCGAATCAGTGCGAGGGCCACCACGCCACCCTGGCCGTCCGTTTCTGGCTTCTTACCAGTACGGATGCAGTCGCCAAACTCATCGATCTCTTCGAGGATCGGATCTCCGATTGGAAGAGGAATCGTTTCAGGTTTGTCTTTGGTCTTTCCGAAGAGCTGAAGAACCGTGTATTTGTCCACCACTGACCAGATCTTAAGATACTCATCAAAAGCCACATTGGGCAGAGAGAGTGTGCAGAAAAGGTGGGCATCTGTTCCATAGACATAGATCCAGTTCGTCCTGGGTGAGACATAAGTGGAGCCAAGGTAGCCGAGAATACCTGACTCGAATTGGAAGATGGTCATGGTCACGTCCTCCACATCCGCAGGCGTATAGAGCTTGTTGAAAAAGGCGGAAACTTTCTTAATGGGCCCAAAGTAATGATTCAGCGTATCTGCATGATGAATACCCATGGTCATGAGGGCGCCTGCAGGACAACCCGAATCGTCTCCGCGCCATCGCCATTTGTCAGGAGTCAATTCAAACCCCAGCCTTGCAGAAAAATTGGATTCCACCATGACGGGTTTGCCAATGACTCCCTGATCCATGAACTCCTTCATCTTTCGGAACCCGGATACTCGACGCATATCGTGGCCTACTAAGAGGACCACACCTGCCTTATCACAGGCCTCGACCATCTTCTTTCCATCTGCTAATGTGTTGGCGATGGGTTTATCGACAAAGACATGTCTCCCGTGTTGAGCTGCCAACACGGTTTGTTCCGCATGGGTGGCATTCGGTGTTGTGAGAAGGATGCCTTCCACATCCTCCCTCTTTAGGACATCTTCGAAACTCTTCTCCTGATCACATCCGTACTTTTTGCTGAAGGCCTGCCGTTTCTCCGGTGTCCTTGTGTAGCAAGTAACCATTCTTACCTTCTGGCTCCTTTGGACGGCATTCGCGATGACGCCTGCCCAACTCCCGGCACCGATGAGAGCCACTCCTACCTTCTCTTGTTTTGCCATAAACCCTTCCTCCATGTTGAAGATTTTTCTAGTTCTTTCAACGATTGAAAATTTTTAATACGCGGGTTTTTTTTTGTCAACCCTTCCGCTTCTCAGCCTAGAAGGTTGGAGGTTTCTCAGCCTTGCGCCTGAACGGCGCTCATATTACCCTGCCTTCAGAGTTCGGACGTTCGGCTGAAGTCGCGCCGAAGCCTGGGCGCTATCAAGCGCATGGAATCATTTCATTATTTCTGTGGAGTTCGCTATTTTCTTCGGTATTTTCCGGAACTTCTCTGTAATCCTTGACATGCTAATCCCTTTTTCGTATATTAACCAAAATTACAAAGTGAGTTCTTACTATTTTTTTCACTCGGGTTCAATAGCCCAGGAGGGGTTTCTCTACAACTTGACCGGAACGTGCCCCGCAAGCCCCGCGCTGTGCGCGGGGTCGAGGGGCACAATATGGAATGATGTTACATTGCCGGGAAGTCCCCGGCCTGTGGCCGGGGACTTCAAATCTATGATAATTCCCATCCATTTCGTTCAAGCCCTTTTCGGCCCGCAGTTCTGCCGAATCGAGCGGGTGAGCCTTCTGAAGAGTTTACGGTGTGCTCGACAGCGAGCCATACAACACCGAATATTTAACAAGGAGGTGATGCGAAGTTACACATTAAGAATCTGGGACTCTCGTAAGGGAGGTGCAATCCAGTATATTCAATAAGGAGGAGGTAAAAGATGAAAAAGTGTCTAATTTTACTCATCGTCTTGGTATGTTTCAGTGTTTTCGTTTCCAGCAACACCCTGGCTGCCAATCCTGACAAAATAAAGATCGGTATCCTGCTTCCGCTCACCGGTACGTTTGCGGCGGTTGCTCAAACCCAGAGGGAGGGTGCGCTGTTGGCCATAGATGTGGTCAACAAGAAGGGCGGGCTCAAAATGCCGTGGGGAAATGTAAAGGTGGAAGGAGTGGTCTACGATGACGAGGCCAAGCTGGATGTGGGGGTCCGACGTTACCGTTACATGGTTGGAGAAGGGGTGAAAGGCGTGGGGGGACAGACCTGGGCTCCGCTCTCATTCGCCATTAATGCCGTGGTTAAGAAAGATCCCATGCCGTATTTTCCCGTTTGCGTCATGGCCAAGGAGGCTTTTGAGAAGGGCAAGCTGTCCGATTCCACATTCGCCACGGCATTTAGTCCATGGACGGTGGGATACATGGACGGCTCTGCTGCTATCAGCGTTCTTGGCAAGAAACGTATTTTCAATTTAGCTCGCGCCGATAGCTGGGGCTGGGACATCAGGGACGGTGTCTATGCGGCTGCCAAAGAAAAAGGTGCTGAAATTGTCGGGTATGCCGAGGTTCCATTGGGAACCAGTGATTTCACGACGATTTTACAGAAAGTTCGGGCGGCAAAGCCGGATGTTTTCATCTCCGCTCAATTTGGTGGCGATGCCGTGGCCCTTTTAAAGCAGTGCTATGAGATGGGCCTCAACAAGGAAATGACCATTTTCAATGCCTGGATCACGAACGTAGTCGCCAAAGGCATTCCTCCCCAGGCCCTGGAGGGTATCTATTCGATGCACTTTTTCTATTATGACCTGAGTGGCTTTGGAGACAAGGAAGTGGCAAAAAGCGCCAAGGAGTATACGGAGCTGTATCAGGCCAAATACAAAACACCTCCGGATGCTTATGCAACCATTGCCTATATTGCCTACAGGGAAATGCTCAGAGGGTTTGAGGCTGGCCAGTCCTTTGAGCCGAAGAAGGTAACCGCGGCGTTGATGGCTAACAAAGGCGCGTTTACCTCTGTGAAAGGCCCTGCCCGATGGCGCGAGGATCATGGCGCGGTATACAAGTACGCTGGCTTTTTGGTCAGGGGAAAAGGTCCCAATGAGCAGAAACACGGATGGGATCTGTTTAAGGTCTTAGGCTTTCAGGGAGGCGATTCGGTGATGCCGACTCTGAAGTCTCTGGGTTATTAAACCACTCTCCGCCCCGGTGCCTATAAGCTCCTCACACCGGGGCGGTACCTAGGAAAGGGGCTTGCCATGAGTGCAGATGGTGACGCAGAGATCATCAAGACCGAAAACATCACCAAACGATTTGGCGAACTGGTGGCCGTTGATCACGTCAACTATGGCGGGTATTGTCGGATCCAATGGAGCAGGGAAGACGACGTTCTTTAACCTCATTACCGGGTATTACCCGCCCGATGAGGGGACCATCCTGTATCAAGGGGAAGACGTCACCCGCTTGTCGCCGCAAAAACGTGTTGACATGGGGATGATGCGGACCTTTCAACTAACCTCCACCTTCGACAATCTCACGGTGATCGACAACTTGGTCCTTTCCTTTTATAGGGCACATAAAAGTAGGTCATTGTTTCCCCTTTTCGTTACCACCCGCAAGCGTTATCGCGGAGAAGAAAAAATCACCGAATCCCTGGAAACCTTCGAGCTTCAGCATCAGTCCAACAGACAGGTAAAGCAGCTAAGTCTGGGTGAGAAGAGGCGGCTGGAAATTGCCATGGCCCTGCTCGCCGAACCAAAGGTGCTGCTGCTGGACGAGCCTCTGGCGGGCCTGGCTGAATTGGAAATCAAAGAGGTTCTGGGAGTACTGAGCAAGCACGTCGGCAAGCAGACCATACTGATTGTGGAACACAAGATTTCAAAAGTAGAAGCTTTTCTGGAAAGACTCACTGTCATGCATGAGGGCAGAATCATCGCAGACGGGGAGTGTGAGGAATGTCTCCAGCACCCAGAGGTGCGCAGAAGCTATTGGCAGATAGAGACCCCTTCGGATGGAACCGAGGAAGCCAGCAAAGATGGAGTCCATGGCGATGAATAGCGACGAGATACTGACGGTCAGAGGCGTGAATGTCTCTTACGGTGAATCGAAGGTTCTGTTCGATGCCAATCTCAGTGTGAAACCGGGCCAGGTGGTGGCCTGCGTTGGCCGTAATGGAGCTGGTAAAACCACCCTGCTCAAGAGCATTGGCGGATTCCTGAAACCAACGTCTGGATCGATCACTTTCAACAATACCGATCTGGTCGGCAAGATGCCTTACGATATTGCCAAAATGGGGCTTAAGTACATTCCTCAGGACAAAAAAGTGTTTTCGGATTTGACGGTCAGGGAAAACCTTGAACTGGGCAGCTACGCCACAAAGGATTATAACTGGGATCAGGTGACCCGCTTGTTCCCGAGACTGAAATCACTCATGGATCATAAGGGTGGTTACTTGAGTGGTGGTGAGCGTCAGATGTTGATGATCGGCAGAGCCATATTGGGCAACCCTAAGGTGTTGCTGATTGATGAGCCCACTGAGGGGCTGGCCCCGAGCCTGGTCGCACAACTCAGAGACGTCTTCAAGGAACTGAGCCAGAAAACGGCGCTGGTAATCGTTGAACAAAACCTGGCCTTGGTGTGCGCCATATCCGATAAGGTATACGCTGTCAAAGAGGGGCGCATCGTCATTGAAATTTCTGACGAGGAGTCAATCAGGTCTAACATCTGTGAACAGTATCTCTAGGTTTCAAAGCGGGCCAAGCGGTGCTTTGAAGTGGCGGTATGACAGCGGAGTCTGCGGAAAGCACCTGAGCGTTTGGCTCAGACCCGACGCAAGGGATTGAAGAGGGAAATTTCCGTGATGAATATGTTCAGATGGTGGTGGGGTATTCTGTTGGCATTTTTTTTGTTAGCCGTGGCAAGGGTATTTTTGCCTCTGCCCTTCGCGAACGAGATCATTATTTTTTCCATCTATACCATGGGTTGCAACTTCCTTTTGGGCCGTGTGGGGTTTATTTCATTCGGCCAACCAGCCTATTTAGCGACGGGAGCATATGGAACCGCTTTTTATCTCTATTACTTTGGCCACAATCCTTACATCGGCATCCTCGTAGGGATCCTGACTGGATTCGCCGTATCGGCGCTCGTCGGTGCTTTTTTCGTCCGGTTGCGCAGCGACTATTTCGCCCTGGTAAATCTAGCGCTGGCGGTGATCATTTTCTATCTGATGGAAAAGGTTTTGGCTAAGATTACCCATGGGGACAACGGCCTGTGGTTTTTGACCACCATGTCATCTACACCCGTGCTTGATCTCGGGAAACCCAACCATTTCTTCATCTTCGTCTTCCTGGTGGCCATGGCCGTGTGGGCGTTCTACAAATATTTGGACGATTCGATTTACGGTGCCTGTTGCTTGGGAACCAAGATCAATGAAGACAAATTGAAATTTCTCGGCTACAGCAACTTCAAAATCCGGTGGATGGCCTTTATTATTGCCAATACGACGACGGCTTTGGCGGGCACACTATACGCCATCTATTTCGGCTTTGTCAGTCCCGCCATCACCCACCCTGCTCGCGTCGCCGACCCGGTAGTCGTAACGATTTTGGGAGGTGTCGGGACACTCTATGGACCCATCGTTGGATCGGTCGCTTACACCGGTATGAAAGATCTGCTTAGCGGATTTATCACCAACTGGGAACTTTTTATCGGTTTGCTGCTCGTATTCATCATGCTGGCCGGCGAAAAGGGCATCTGGGGCACGTTGGAGCCCCTTCTGAAAAAGGCCCTTTTCCCCCGGCAGAAGACCACTGCCTCTGGCCGTGGATGAGGATGCCAGCGTTTAACCGGCCCTGCCCCGCCGTCTTGGACGGGGGGATGTCGCCCCACTGAGGCGTCAGATAGGGTACCTCGAACTTTGCACGTGGGGCTCCACGGAAAAGCGCCTTGCCCAGATAGCAAGAGAGCGGAGACAAGAGGAGATGATGGACACGCAACTACTGATTTCCGGAATTATTTTCGGGTTGAGCATTGGCAGTATCTTTTTCCTGCTGGCGATCGGGCTGTCGCTCTGTTTCGGCCTCATGCGCATCATCAGCCTCGACCAATTGCTCTATTATTCCGTCGGTGCGTACATCACCTATACGCTCCATGTCGCCACGGGAAGCACATGGGTTGGCGTGCTTGGGGGGATGGCAGCTGCGGGCATCGTCAGTTTTGGTGTGGAGCGGTTCGTGTTTTTGCGCATCTATGAACGGGATATCACCTTCACCATGATCACCTCTTTCGGGATTCTGTTCGCCGGTGTAGGCGCCATTAAATATGTCTGGGGGTTGATTCCCCGGCCGGTTCCTTTCCCGGTAGAAGCACAGGTCACAATTCTGGGCACGGGAATCCCCGTCTACCGGTTGATTGTCGTCTGTATCTCGTTGCTCGTTTATGTCGGCATCTGGCTCTTTTTGAACCGCACCATCACCGGTAAGGCCATCCGGGCCGGTACCGAGGATGTGGAACATGTGGAAGGGCTTGGCGTCAACGTCTATAGACTTTTCACGATTACCTTTATCATCGCCGGGACCCTCTCCGGGCTAGCAGGGGGCCTGCACGCGCCGCTCATCATGGTGGATCCCCAGATGGGGCTCGAGGTGCTGGCCTTCGTTTTCATGGTCGTGATTATCGGCGGTCTGGGCAGCATTAAAGGAACCCTAGCCTCCGCCTTCATCGTGGGACAGGTCGTCTCACTGGGATCCCTCGTCTACGCGCCTCTGGCGCAAATGGCACCTTTTGCCACCATGTTGCTGATTCTCCTGATCAAGCCGACCGGTCTTTATGGAAGCAAGCTGTTGAAACGTTAAGGAAAAGAAATATTTCCCCCTACCTCCCCTCTGCGTGGTTGGATCTGCGGCTTAAATGAAGCGGGTGACCCGCAATCTTTCATAATATTTCTGGCGAAATCAACGAACCCTGCGGCGCGAATCCGCAGAATACCCCTCTGCCTCCGCACATAATCTGTTGGAGTAACGGTAGGATTTTAACCCAAAGATGAAGCATAGATCGGTGGAGATTCAAAAATATGGCTTAGTCCATTTGAGTTCCTTCGGTGCAATGCCATCCTTCACTGCCCAGGCTGCCGCAAATCCTGCAATCTCTCCACTTTGCACACACCAAGGGAAATTTCTAAAGGCCATGAAAATCACCTCATACCCAAAAGACATTGAGGCACCTGTCAGCAAAAGGTTGTTGATTTTCTTGGGTAGGAAACATCGATAAGGAACTTGATACGTACGCTTGCCCACTCCTCCATAGTGAAAATTACTGGTCCTGGTTATTGTATTATCGGGAAACGTGCGGCTCTCTCCCGCATCTTCAAGCGAAAATACATGTTCTCCTATTGGATGGCGACCATCACGTACGCCCATGTAGCGGCCCACATTTGCAATACAACACTTTTTAAATCCCGGAACATACTTTTTCAAGAATTTCGCCTCAGCGTCTACAAGCTTTCTCATCTCTGCCTTTGCACGTGCCTCGTCTTCGGCAGTATCATCCATATGAAGTGCCCATTCGTAAGGGACATTCTGCCAAAATAGAAAGCTGCCAGGACCTTCGATAGGGTGCATGTCCACAGTGGGTTTACCTATATACAAATTGCCGTAAACGCTCGGCCCCTGCCCAGAGACACCCGGCTCCCATCTCGACCTATAAAGATTATCAGGAATGTCTCCTGCAGCCTTGGCAGCAGAAATAAGATTAGACAATGCCCAATCATTCGTACTCCGCTGGTAGTCAACTAATTCCAGATAGTCTATGCCCGTCATTGTCCATAGAAGTCCCCCTGGAACAGGCCAGCCATGCTTTCCGCCTCCTCCTCGGACAAAGGGTGCGCGTGCGCGAGCTACCACCTCGGCCGTTCCGGACCCATCTACATAAACTTTTCCCCTGATTGCGTGCCTCCCGGAAGCATTTTCAACAATCACTTCAGTAATAGTTCCATCTCCGACCCCGCTCTTCACCACCGTATCAACAAAAACAGTACCATACATGGATTTTACGCCAGCTTCGTCCAGCATCTTCAACATCAGACACCCGCCCCCTTCGGGATTAAAAGTCCGTCTTGTGAAAGGACTACCAATCACAGCGTTCTGGCCGTAGTGAGAAAGCGGATTCCCATTGAAATAGGGGTACATTTCATCAGTCGCCGTATGGACGTAACCCTCGTTAGCAAATCGTTGCATCAACTCGGTATGAATTCCCCCAACACCTGTCCCAGCCGCCCCCTGAAGTCCGACTGTATGAACACCTCCCGGCATATCGTATTTTTCTATGAGAACCGTAGTTGCACCACATCGAGCCGCGCGCAGAGCTGCAGCAAAACCTCCAGGTCCGGCCCCGATCACGACAACATCGGCTTCAGCGAGCAACGGTATCTTCGTCGCTGGTGCGGTAATTTGTCCCTTCGCAGCATTTGAACTGCGAACAGGACCCTGAGGCATCGGATCATTTCTTTTCAAAAGGTTCCGAACACTCGTCTTCATCCTTCATCGCCAACGTTTAACGCTTGTATTGGGAGATAGGGTTTCAATTCTTCGGAAAAATCGTTTGGGATGGCTGATCCTTGCATCTTGCAGAGCAGGGCAACAATCTCCCTTGGATCCAGCTGTCGTGGATAGATTAAAGAATCAAGAAAGCGGGTATCCTCCTCAGAGGTCGGAAAAAGAATAGTATTTACTCTCATTTCCAACCCGTTTCCGCCTCTTAACGAGAGGATAAAACAGAGATTGTCTAACACGGATTTCCGTTTAAGTCAAGACAATGTACTCGTGAATAAAAAATTGGTTGACTTAATTCTTTTCCTGTGATAGTGGAAAAAATAATTGACATATAAAGGAAAATAAATGAAACGAAAATTTTAGGCAGGAGGTGAAAAAATGAGAAAAGAAATCAATTGGATAGTAAGGTCGTTGGCCTTGGCAGTGCTGGTTTTTGCTGGTGGTTATGGATTGAGACCTGCCTTTGTTTCAGCATGGGAGTGGCCCAAATCAATAGCTGTTGCTACTCCCCAGGTTGGAACGGCTCAATATGCTAACACGCTTGCCTGGGGGTCGATTTTAGAACAAAAGGCAGGGATGAAGGTACAGGTTATAGGGATGCCGGGAACTGTTGATAGACACAAAATGGTAAAATCTGGGAAAGTGTTGATGGCTGCAGATTGGCCAGAGGATGCCCGATTGGGTCTTGAGGCAATGAAAGGATACGCTTCCAAAGAGGCAGGACCATTCAATATGCGAATCGTGTGGACTTCTTCTATCAGCGATTGGGGGTTTCCTGTGTTATCTGACTCTCCTATAAAGAGCCTTAAAGATTTGAAAGGACGCCGGATAGCTTGGTACGCGGGTTCGCCGATGTTTGTAGTTGCGGTGGAGGCTCTTTTGCATGCTCTCGGACTGGATAAGAAGGATGTGACACTGGTTCCGGTTAGCGACTACCGCACTAATATCATAGGAATAGCTGAGCGGAAATTCGATACGGCATATGTGTCTCCCCACAGTGGAATAACTTTTGAATTAGATGCAACCCCTGTGGGAATACGATGGCTTCCAATACCAACGGCCGAAGAAGATCCGGAGTTCGTGAAAAGATGGTTGAGTGTAAATCCTGTCCAGGTTTTTGGAAAGTGCAGTTTGGGTGTGAAATCGGCGGTCGGTGTCCCCATGATCGTCCAACCTCAATTTTATGTAACCAAGGCTGAAACAGATCCTGATCTTATATATCACTTAGTGAAATGGTTAGATGAAAACTACCCCTTCTATAAAGACGTAAATCCCACGGCGCAATTGCTCGATATTAAAACCTTTAAATCTAAGACAGTGGATGGCGTATTTGTACCAATGTCCGAAGGGACTGTGAGGTACTTGAAAGAAAAAAATCTGTGGTCTCCGGAAAATGAAAAAAGACAAGCCAAATATACTACGCTAATAAGAAAGTACGTGGAAGCCTTTGATGAGGCTGTGAAAGCAACGGAAAAAGAAAACATCAAAATGGGCACTGCAGAATGGGAAAGACTCTGGGCATCGTATAAAGAAAAATTTGGTCTTCGCGGCTTACCATGACGGATGATCTCAAAAAGAATCAACTAAACTAAAATGTGAATAATGGAGTACGAGGTAAAACTGTGGCAAAGAGAATATGGCCTGAGGCAATTTTCTACGATTCGAAGAACACGCTTTTTGATTGGGACAGTGTATGGATTAGGGCTAGCTCAAAAATCTTAGAAAAATATAAGAGAAGTGATATTGACCCCTTGTTGTTCTGGCGACATTGGCAGACTTTTCTGACTGGTGAAAACCACAAGGTTGCTTTTTCAAAATTTCGCCGATTTACTGAGAGCCATAAAGTTGCATTACAGTATGCATACAAGTGTTTTGGTATCCAAGGTGACCCTGAGGACGTTAAATTTATGACAGATATGTGGAATGAGGTTTACCCCTTCCCCGATGTTGTCTCTGCGTTTAAAGAACAACAGAAGTATACGAAGATACTCATCTATTCGAATGTAGAAACTGAATATCTGGAGATGATGGTTGGAAAACTTGGGGACTTTCGACCCGATTTTTTGGGAGATATGGATAAAAGTCAGTGCTGCAAACCATCGCCGCGAGCTTATCGGTGGGTTTTAGAACAAGTTGGCCTTGAAACCGGGGATGTTCTTTACTGTGCAGGGGTGCAGTGGGATGTACAAGGTGCGCTGGCTTTTGGCATGAAGGCCGCATTGGTTTGCAGGCCTTACAGGTTTACAGGCGAAGTTGAGGGAATACAACCAGATTATGTGGTAAAAGATCTTCATGAATTGACGGAAATAGTCAAAAAATTGACGGGATAGCAGAATCTCCCATGACGCAGAACAGCACCGGAAGTTTTTGGGAGTGTTAAAAAAGCTTTATTTTTCTTTGTAGTTTTATTTTCTTGAATACATATATTAAAGAAGTCGCGATAAATCCTCCTGTAATTGACTGCCACAGCGGGAAAGCAAATAAGCAACCAGCAGAAAATATTGCCAACCGTTCTACAAAATATATTCTGCCGAACTTGGGTAGATAGCCCTCTATGCTAAAGCCAACTAACCCTAACCCTACGAGGGATGTGGCGAAATAGAATAAGGATTTAATGATAGGGCCCTGCAGAATCAGCACAGGTTCGAGAAGGAAGAAGATTGGCACAACAAATAAAACTATTCCTAATCGCATGGATGCGAAGGCTGTTCTCAACGGATCAGAGTTGGCTATGCTCGCAGCGACAAAGGAAGCCACAGCTACAGGCGGAGTTATCAGAGCCAACATGCCATAGTATGCGATAAAAAGATGGACCGCCAATTGATTTAAACCACCTACTCTTATGATTGCGGGGGCAGCAATTACTGATAATATAACATAACCGGCAATTCCCATACCCCCCATCCCAAATACAAAGGCCATCATTACAGTTAAAAATAGTACGAAAGGCAAGCTTTCTCTTCCCAGCGTAATAATTGTGGTTGTCAGGCTACCCGCAGTTCCGGTTGCGATCAATCCTGCCACGACAAAACCTATAGGAAGCAGAACTGCCATTGTCTGGACGATCAACTCTGCCGTTGATCTGAACATCTCCAAAATCGTTTTCAACTTAGGCCTAGTATAGGGATTGATTAAAGAGAGAAGAAATAACAGACCTGTAGCATAAAAAGGCGCCAGTCTTTCCCACCTCATGTAAAGCAGGCCCCACACAAGAAAAAACAACACACCGAAGTATTGCCACCCTCTTTTAAGTGTTTCTTTTATAGAGGGTATCTCCTGCTCACTGAGCCCTTTGATCCCTTTTTTTGCCGCATAACAATCGACCTGTACCAGTAAGGTGTAATAATAAAGGATCGAGGGAATGAATGCAGCGATCATCACTTGCCTGTATTCCATATTTAACATAGCGGTCATTACAAAGATTATCGCTCCCATAACCGGTGGCATCAACACGCCACCCGTGGATGCGCAGGCCTCTACCGCCCCAGCATACGCGGGAGCATATCCGGTTTTTTTCATCGCTGGGATCGTAAAGGAACCAGTGCTGACAACGTTGGATATTGCACTTCCGCTGAGACTCCCAAAGAAAGCGCTTGACACAACCGCCACCTTGGCTACGCCCCCCCTGTATTTTCCAAGAATGGCTTTGGCCAAATTGATAAAAAAATCTCCCGCTCCGAAGGCCCTTAAAGCAGAAGCAAAGAAAAGAAAGCCGATGAGAAGATCGCCCAATATTTGCATTGGGATCCCGAGTATCCCATTGGGGCTAAGAATCATGTGCCCCATGGTCTCTGGAAAAGAAAAGCTCATACCTCTGAACGGACCAGGTACATGGTCTGCAAATATGGGATATAGTCCGAAAAAAAGAACTATAATCGCAAATATTAGGCCAGCACTCCTTCTTGCTGCTTCCGCGATTAAAGAAAATAAGATGATTGTAGTGGCCATATAAAGCGTTGACATGGGCAAAAAACCGTAAGTCAATAGCTCGTACGCTTTGGTGCTCAGGTAAAGAGCACATATCGCAGTGAGTCCGCCAAAGAAGATATTGTACCAGTGCAACCTCCCTTTATCTTTCTTGCGCATTGGAACCAATAAAAATGCGAGAGGCAAAAAACAGGCAATCAGGGCAAAACTATAGCTACCATAATAAAGGGTTTTCCCGCCTATGTTAAAACTGAACAGTACAAAGATTGCAAGACCTATACCTATAACCCCCGAAATAGGCAGACAGACCTGCATCACACCTTCTAAATTAGATTTCTCCATAACTTGACCTTACGCCTAGGACCTTCTGTGGGTTATTGTCGCTATGCAGTCTATTCATCTATAACCGCGTGCAGATTATGTTTTTCGCGTATGTTTTTTAACCTTTCAGCTATCTGTTCGATGTCTATAGCTATGTCCATAAGCTCCAAATGGTGTTTGTACACGGCCGGGTCTATCTGTTTTTTTATTTCTGGCTCGAGAATGTGATAAACGGGCAATTTGAGGGAAATGCCAGCAAGCGGCCCAACCCAGCTTGGATCGCCCTCTATCAATGTTGTGGCATAAAGTTCGGCACTTTCAGCATCCGGTGCTCCGGTTATCACCACAAGATTATCTCTGCCGATCTGCTCAACAACCTTTTTTACCATCTCCTGACCCTCCGGGTCAAAGGCGCCAGCAGCAGTTCATACAAAACACTGAGTCTGCACCAATATGGATTCAGCTCCGGCACTTCTGATACATGCCTCAATAGCCGGCCCCTGAACACCATCGCGTTCACCGATAACGATCACTTTTTTCCCTTTTAGCTCCATAGTTAAACTCTCCTCAAAAAAAGGATATTTAATGCCCGCCTGACTGTAATGCATTCTCAATCGCAGATATAAGATCGGGTACGGCAACCTTCTCGCCGGTAAGCCGTGTCACCTCATTGGCATCTTTGTATACGATAAACGTTGGAAGACTCATCACCCTCAGTTTGGCGCAGAGCATCCGGTTTTGTGCGGCGTTTACCTTGGCACCCTGGAACTTACCCCCATAATCTTTTTCAAGTTCTTCCACTGCCGGCATGAGGCGAAGGCAAGACGCACATTGTGGCCCCCAGAACTCTACCAATAACACACCCTTTGACCGCAACACTTCTTGTTCATAATTGTCGCGAGTTAGCTCAATCAGCATCTCTTTTTTCTCCTTCGTTTTTTTCCAAAAGGAACGAAACTCCATCCGAAAGTTGTGTCATTCGACCTAGGAATAGGCTACCTTTGGCCAAGAACATCGTATTTCTCATACGCCCGCTTAGGATAGCCCTAAGAGAGTGTCCCAATACAGGAACTGCTGAAGGAATGTGTCCCTGGGTGGGGGCGAACCCGGGCATGCCGTGGGTTAGAATAAAATTTTCAAGTTCGCTCTTGTCGATTTCATGGTTTAGAACGGCAAAACTCCCGATGATTCGATAATTGTTCCTGGGAACATTACCACTGCCCTGTGGCTCTGTAAGCTCGGGATTGTGCATTTCCGTAGCATACTTATCAACGTCAGTTATTTTCATTCCAAACCTGGACAAAGGCTCTATCACAAGATTCCTCAAAATCTCTTGCTGAGATGAACCCGCACGGATTTCGTGTTTACCAATTGAATCCAGTCTTATGACAGGATTCCTGCCATCATTTTGGCTTATCAAGACGGCAAGCCCGGCTAACACATCCTCCAGAATGGGCATGTCATTCCGAAGATGACCCTGAAATTTCATTCCCATTTTTGCAAAAGAACCTCCGGCGACCACGACCACATTGTTGAACAGGCCTGATGAAACTAGACCTGCGGCTATTATCATCGCATGAACTGGTCCACAACAAAAGGCTTTCACGTCGGCCCCAGTGGCCCGGAGACATGCAGCCAGCTCACCAATCGCCTTCGCCATATTGCCACCGCCACGATTGTAGCGGTCCCCGACAGCCTCCTCCCCACAACCAAGGAGATAATCTATCTCATCGGCACTACCAAGTCTGGAGACAAGGTGCCGTAAGGCCATCACTCCAGAAGCTCGGCAAGAAAGGTTCTCAAGCAGGAAAATAGGCGCCAAATTTGGATCCTCTTCATGGCCTACCTTGAGACATCCGATGAGTCGATCCCCCTCGACATAAAGAGGGAGGGCGCCCTCTTTCTCAATTTTTCTCTGGATTTCATTTATTGAGACGCCTTCTTTGAGTCTATTGATATCCTTTTCCGTGACAAGGGGGTGATTCTTCAGGACGGATACTAATTCTTGAAGGAATTTCTCTTCAAGGAGAACAAGATCGAATTCATCGCAGATCTTTACTATACCGTAGAACTCCTTTTCAGGCATAATTTCACCGAAATCGCCCCACCGTGAGGCGTTGGCAAGTGGGTTCTTATGCCATGGCAGTGGAAGTCTCACTAGATCGTCAGGTTCCAGGTTACCGATGAAAACCTGGTTCGGCGGGTAGACCACCGCTTCCTCAAAGGATCGCAGATGCTGTAAGATCTGGTTCAATAAAGAATTATTGTTTGAAATTTCCCGAAATGGCTTTGACCCATATCGCACCATACTGGGCACGTGCGCCAGAAAATACGTTACTCCCCTCACAGCAGGCATGTTGCAACGATTGCCGAACCGAATGGTAGCCTCCTCACAAGATTTTGATCCTCAGAATAGTGTGGGACCCTCCACTTTGCTCTGCAGAGCTACCAAAGCCTTTTCCACTATTCGCATGCGAAACTCCTTTTCAACGGCTGGTGGCAACTCGGGATTACCCACAGGGTGTATAATCTTAACCCCTGCGATAACACGGTTAGATCCCACCACTATTGCTATCGGCGTTAACGGACAAACATGTGCCACCGGAATTCCGGCACGCTCAATTTCCTTAGCCAGCACTGCCCCGCAGCGCGTGCTAGTACCTCACGTTGAAGTCAAAATGACACCGGACATGCCCTCTGCTCTTAGTTCGGAAGCAATCGCGCGGCCTATTTTTCTAGCATCTTCTACTGTAGTTCCCACTCCCGTGGTACTAAAGAATTTATTATAGAGCTTTCCGATTCTTTTTTCCCGTTCCAAGATTCGCATCACATCAACAGGAACCAAACGATTTGGATCCTGTTTAACAAAAGTGCTATCATAACCGGCATGACATACGTCAAACGCCTCCTCTTTCAGAGCGACTTCCTCTTGCAGGCTATACTCGCCGAAACGGGTGGCCCCCACTGATTCAATGCCATCCGGATTTCCTTTCGGTACCAGACCGCCATCCGTAACCAGAGCAACCATTGCCTGTTCTATTAACCTTACCGGTGCAGCCGGCACCACCCGATCATGTTTCGGTTGCAATACCTCAGATTCGTAAGACCTCTCTTGAATCTTGGCCAGTAGCATTTCGAAAACCCGCTCTGCGCCGGTCTGACCCGTCATCTCGTTGACAACTATGCCGCGGGGGATATAACCATCATGGGCGGGACCAACTATCTTTTCGCCTTCCGCTATTTTCACAACCAACTGTACCATCTTGCTGACGGCCTCGTTCATTGTTGCGGCTGAGGGACCGGTCTGAATTATGTATACATCTCTATGAAACAAATTTACCCCTGGGTTCTCAGCGTGCATACCCGTAACCGCAGGGATGTTAAGTCTCTCCTTAACCGCCTTACAGATTGCACCACACGCAACACCATAGCGGCCACCCAAAAAAGCAGGCCCTGCTATCATCACATCGGGCTGATAACGATAAACGAGGGGAATTATCTCATCAACTGCATTCTCAACGTTTTCAGAAAAGTAGTTATCACCACACACAATAGTGGCAATTACCTCTCCTCGCTCCCCCAAAGCGTTTTGTATAGCCCTCCCCGGTCCCGTGGGCCCTTCAATCACCCTGGGTTCCACATTCGCCTTTTCTTCCCCACCTATACGGGCAAAGAACTGATTAAGATAATGAACAACTCTTAGCCTGCGAAGTTCCATTCCACCTCCCGAAAGACCACACTTTCAATATCGAAGCGCCCTCAGTCTGGAGTTTCCGAGCTGACTTAAAGAACCTCTGATACGACGGATAGGCCACTCCACTCCTTCGTTTACTGCACCGATTGCTTTGAACCTTCCGATAAACTTTTCTGCCCGGGGTAGTTTTAAGCTCCCCACAGGGGTACCCATACTAACCATCGCGTCCACCTCCGGGGCATAAAAAAGACTGGTAGGCTTTAGAGTGGGCTCTGTAACATCCATACCCATGTGCAAGAAAGCAAGAGCTGTCCTTATCCCTATCTGTTCACATCTTTGCGCAGTACGCATCATTACCCACTCAGGCGCTCCTCCACCCGCCTTGGTAAGAATAGCAGCGTCAGCATGCAGCACGTGCTTGGCTAGATTGGCAGCCATATTGGCGGCTCTTTCACACTCATCAACATTGTTCGGAGCATTCATAATTATAACCCCCAGAAGACGGAGGTTCTTCCCGTGATTCCGGTAGAGTTGGCCTAAAATAGGGTTATTTTGAATGAAATAGGTTTCCATGAAGATACTCCCATATGGTGCCGTGACGGCACCATCAAAAATCTCATTTGGATGGAGAATAGTCGGCACTATCCTTTCGACATTTTCACCGTATAGAACAGGGTCTCCGTCTAATGGGTTGAACTGAGTACTCAATATTTGGAAAATGTATGCCACCCCGGGTAGTTCCGGCAATTTTTTTCCTATTTCTCGATCTAAACTCAACTCATATACCATTACCTCATCCGGAGGAAAACCTTCCGCAGCCCTGGCAAGGTAAACAGCAGCCTTGAGCCCGGCAATTTTCAGGGCAACACGATACTCTTCAATGCTAACACCATCGGCAGGATCTGCCAGAATAACAATGTTATTCAGTTTGCTGTAAGGTGTAAGATCACCCACCGGGCCCCACATATCAACAATATCTACCGCCTTCCTGAACTCATCCGAATCGACCATATCAGCGAATTCAGTCACGACAACACCTACTCCTTGCAAGACGCAAGTTCGTCCGTACCCCACCACTCCTTGGACATCTATTGCACCAGGAAAGTTCGGGCCACCCTTTTCGATCTTGCTTCTGGGTTCAATAACGTCAATAACGCGTATAATTCGATGTTTTTCCCCGGGACGGGCTATCTCAACCTCAACGTTTCTTAACCTCCCATCTTCTTCGAGCAACTCCTTAAGTTCCTCGCCATTTAAAAATAGCACTCCGTCACGGATATCCGTTTTGTGAGCAAACTTGACGTCGGTAATCTTTAGAACTGAAAGTTCCAATTTCATCTTCAGTACCGGACTTAATTTTTCAAATTCTTGTCAATATTTATCTTCTTTCAGGTTAAGACATAGTATACATCTGGTAACGTATTGGTGGCTTATTTTGATACAGTCGAACGCTAACCCCGAAGACTTACATTCATTCGAGTCTGTTACTCCAATGGTGACCACACGCAATGGCTATTGAGTAGTTTGCAACACCCTTACATCTTTTTAACAGTCTGAACTCTTACCGGTCTTTTATAACTTCTACTATGCCTTTATCTGCATCAACGATTACCCAATCTCCAGTCTCTATTATATCGAGGGGATTATGATTAAGTTCTGTCACAGCGGGGGTATGCATTACAACGACACCAAGGGCGATCTTTGTGGTCATCTCATTAAATATCATAGCTCGGGGCAGATTGCCCGCCAGTCTTGCTATATGGAATGCATTTGACCATCCTGATGAACCCTTTGCACCAGGGAAAATTAGCACCTTATCCTTGAAGCTCTTACCCCTAAGTTCGTGACGGACTTCTGTGATTATGCCGTGTGTAGGGTCAATTCCTCCCCAGCCCGAGATATGTTGCTTCGTCACAAGAGCCTCGCCTTCAGCATATCCACCTACAACCTTTCTTCCGTAAAGTTTAATTTTTCTCAACCTAACCTCGCCATCTTCCAGATATTGCAGCTTCGATACATTCTTCAATTGACCCAAACCACACTTGCACACCCATAATTGCAGGAAGGTAATGAGTCTGCTTTGCAGAATCTGTGGCTACAACTTTCGTGCCCTTTGGCAATAGGCGCCCAAAGGCAGGACATGTATCTGTCATAAGAACACCGCCAGCCTTTTCTAAAGTGTCAACATATTCGTTACGAATGGCAATATCCTTAAGCCCTCTGGGAATAAAGACCCACAGATTCGTATTTTCATGAACTTTTCTTCCTTTAAGTAGCCTACACACTTCCCATAACTGATCTATAGAATAGTGTGGACATCCAAGGACTACTAAGTCTACATCTATATCCTTTGCAGATGCATTCAAATTTTCGTGGACTTTCTTTTTTTGTTCTACTCCATATTTTATATGGCCAACAGGTTTTTTCTTGCCAAAGGCCTGTTCAAAAGCGGTCGCCTCAGGAGTAATTCCAATTATGTGATACATCTCAACTCCGCCGGATGAGGCAGCGGAAGCGCCAAAATGCTTCAGCTTGGGTAGATTTGGTATAAATCCTCTACCCTTTATTACTGGAACATTTTCTTGGACAATTTCTCCTACATAATATCCTAAAAGACCCCAATCCATAACACTATCTACCTCAACTTCCACCTCAACAAGATGTGTGCCGAGCCTATTTTCGTTAATATGATAGCCCCAAAATGGTGTTTTACCTGTCAACATTGCAGCACCAGCGCTTTCGCGTCCTTCGGTATTGGTTCTAGCACCCAAAACTGCATTGCAAAATACAACCGCCGATGATTCCATCCATGCACAATGCTCACCTTTAATTGGAACATTCCCAACTATATAAGGTGTACAGGTATTCATCAATTGTATGCCTATTTTTGCGCAGAATTCATAACCTTTCATGCTTATTTCGTATATGTTCCTATCAATAGATAGGAGTTTCCAATTATCAGGATCAATACCTTGAATCAGATGACATGTGTATACCTTAACTGATGGTATTTCGAATACTTCAGGAGAGTCAAGATTGAATTCGCAAAACACAGCATCAAGACTATGTGATTTGACAGCAAAGTCTCTTATAAAAGGTGAAGATGCGCCCATAGTACCACAGACGTTATTTGTATTCACAAATCTTTCTGCACCCAATGCATCTGCGTATTTAACAAGTAATTCCATTGCTTTTTGAACTGCTGGTCCTTCTTTTCCATCTAACATAGCTTTTTCGTCATCTGTAAGATACACTAAAAACTCCCTTTTGTAATTGGTTTTTATAGCAATATAACTTTTGAAAAAATCTTTGTCAAAAAACTCTTTTGCTTCTAGGGCATAATCGAAAGTAGGCGGTTTGTAAAGATCATACGTAGACAAAAATTGAACCAAAAGTCAGGCCTTGTAATAACACGTTAGGGACCAAGACTACCTTTTCATCTCAAAATGGCTCCAGGGCTAGGCCCTGGTCGCTACGGTCCAAACCCTCTGTTTCTCCCTGGGCTTCAGACCGGAGAGTCGAATGGGTTGATTTAGATAAAGTCTCCTTTTTTTCCTTTCTTCATTAAAAGATCAGGCCTTGAAATTTCAGTTTTCTTTTTTTACCTCTGAACTCAAGATCTCAATAAGCGGTCGAATACCATCTTAGCTCGCCCCTTCATTTGAGGGTTTACAAAATCCGTGGTCCTCCTCGTTCTTTTTCTGTTTCGAGTGGAGAAAAAAGGGAGGGTATTGAGAGAAGAGGGGACGAGGACCGTTCTGCCTTGGCCGCGACATTTGAAAAATGGTTGGGGATAAGTTTATAATTTCGGCTAAACCCGAGATTAGAGGAGAAGCGTCCAATCACGTCCTAAAGGGTGTTGTCCCGGGCTGGAGGGTGTATCATGCACGATGGGAAAAACAGGGGTAAGGCTGACAGGTACTGGTTTCGAATCAGAGGAGGCTGAGGATATGGCAAAGAAGATCGGTTTTATCGGATTGGGGATGATGGGGAACCCCATGAGCAAGAACCTTCTCAAGGCTGGATTTGAACTAACCGTTTGGAACCGGACGACGTCCAAGATGAAAGAGATTCTGGAGGCTGGCGCAAAACCAGCGGCCTCTGCCAAAGAAGTTGCAGAGAAGAGTGGGGTCACGATCACGATGCTGACAGGATCTTTGGATTCCGAAGAGGTGATTCTCGGGAAAAAAGGGGTCCTCGAAGGGATGAAACCCGGTGGTGTCGTCATCGACATGACCACCATCTCTCCGGACACAAGCAGACGGATTGCTGCCGAGGTGGCCAGAAATGGATGCAAGATGCTGGATGCTCCAGTGGCTGGGACTGTGGGAGTCGCAGCCACTGCAGCCCTGACCATTCAAGTGGGAGGAGAGAAGCAGGTTTTTGAAACCCATCAGGATATTTTGGCTGCCATGGGAAAGAACATCTTCTATATCGGTGAGAATGGTATGGGTTGCTATATCAAACTGGTTGCCAATGCCATCATGGGAACGAATATGGCTGTTCTTGCTGAGGCCATGTGTCTGGGGGCAAAGGCAGGGATCTCGACCGATCTCATGCTTGAGGTTCTCAAGAATTCAGCAGCATCGTCCCGGATGCTCGAGCTTCGAGGCCCCAACATTCTAAAAGGCCAGTATCCAGCGCAATTCCTGCTCAAATATCTTCATAAAGATTTGGGGCAGGCTCTTGAGACGGGGGCGATGGATTTGGTTCCCCTACCCATCATCGGCCTTGTTCGGCAGATCTATGGACAGGCTTTGGTCGACGGAAAGGGAGACGAAGATTTTTCTGCGATCGCGGCAACGACCGAGAAGCTCTCCGGGGTGAAATTCAGGAGATGAGATTATTTCGGGTTGAGGTATCTCGGGGTCTGAAAAGGACGTGCTCAAAAAGGAGAGAGGAAAGGATTCCTATCACTAAACCGTTGCCGACGAAAGAGGCGATGGTGCTGGGGAAAAGTAGAATAAAAGGTTTTGGTAAGATGGCGACGGAGGCTCCCAGCAGAATGGGGATCCCTACGGTAAAATATTCTCTCCGTTCCATTTTATTTTTTCTCGTCATCATTGTATTCATACCTGCCATTAGTTGAGAGGCCAGGGCTACGAAAAGGACCGAGGCGATGACGGACGAAGGGATGGTTGTGAGAAAGGCCCAAAGTTTGGGTATGAAAGCACAAAAGACCATGATGGCCCCGCTCAGGCTAAGGACATAGCGACTCGCCACCCTGGAGACGAGGATTACCCCTGGACTGATGGCATAACTTACCATTCCCATTACGCCGAGGCATGTAGAAACAATCCCGCCCAATCCTGTGAAAGCAATTCCTCTATGGATCCGTCTCTCCAAACCCTCTTTCGTCACCATTTCGGAAACACCTTGGACGCTTCCGACGGTATTGATCATGACCGCCAAATAGGTAATCAGGAAGGATAAAAGAGAGGAGAGGGAGAGAGATGGCCACTCTCCAAAGAAGGGAGAGGGCAGGGCAAACCAGCTCGCCTCTCTCACCATAACCATCGATATTCTTCCCTGGAGGAGAAAGAGGAAGAATCCCAGAATGATCCCAGCCAACATCGCCGTCGTTTGAAGAAAACCCCGTAACCGATTAGAGAAGACAGAGACAAACAGGATAATAAAGAGGGAAGAGGCCCAAACGTTCACTTCACCAAAGGGATGGGATCTGCTCGTACCGATGAGCAAGGGGGCGATAAAGGGAAGTAAGGTGATGGCCACCAGGATCAGGATGACACCGATCACGTTCGGTGTGAAGAGCTTGGAAAGCCATCGAAACCACCGAAAGACACCGATGACGATCAACAGGAGACCCCCGATCATCATCCCTCCTTGGATCGCAGACAGTCCCTCAGGAGCCAAGATGACGAAACTGAGGGCAGCAGCCGAAGAGGGTCCTTCAAGGATCGGAAACCGATGTCCCTTCAGGCTTTGGAGAAGGGTCATCAAGCCGGTTGCAAGGAGGAGACGTTGAGAGAAGCTGACTTGGGCGAGAGCATCGAGCTGCAAGGCAGTCGATCCTAGCGCTGAAAAAATGATGACATTTGGGATAGCGATCATTACCCATTGGAGGGCATAGGCTAGATTTTTGAAAAAAGGGGGGACTTCGTTCAGTTGAAATTGAAAAGGGTGTTCTTCCATACCGCCAACGGGCGCTCCAAATTGAAGCCTTATCGCCTCTTTGGAATTAGATACCGAGTAACACGTTAGCCCTTTGAAAGAGATATTCTGAGTGGAAAGAGGCAGCGGTCAGGGATGCTCGAAAAGCTTTAGAGCGGAAACCTCTGATTATTTGGTAGTGCTTCGTTGGATAGTCGGTTCGTCGGACGACCATAAGGCGATAGGATGACCAAACGTGTAACGCTTAGGAAAGACCGCATTCTAAAGCTTTGAAAGAATTCCTGGCCGGCACCTCTCACGTTATTTTTCAAAAGGACTAAATTGTTGCGATTTTGATGGAATTCATCCTCTTTCGGGACATCTGAGTCTCGCTAACTGACCTCTTTGTTTTTTTCCTTTTTTCGATAGAGGCTCCCTATAAAGGTGATGAGAACGATAATGATCAAGGTGGTTCCAATTGGTAAAAACAGTCCCTGCAGCTTGTCTGCTCGGGCAGTTTCCGTAGGTGAAGATGAGCTCTGCCGCGTCGGTATTACTCATGTTCAATAGACCGTGAATGCCTCCAGCCGGTGAAAAGACGATATGGTTTTCTGGGACAATGTACTCTTTCTTTTCCTCCCCGATAAAGACTTTAATCGTTCCCTTTCTTACAAAAAAGGCCGCATCGCAGTTGGCATGGTAATGACGCTGATTTCTCCCCCTTGGTGGAATAATGGTCCTTCCCATGGTGATGGTCTTTGTTCCAGTCGTGGATTCGTCGACTCCCCACGCAATCATAAGGGGAGGCTCATAGGTTGTGTCCTTTTCCACCTTGTCGGTATTAATGATCCTCGGTTCGGGTTTCATCTTCTGGTGATCCTCCTTTTAGGCATTGTATATGAGACCTCTAGAGTTAGCTACATTTCTTTTCAGGGACACAGCAAAATCTTGATCAATCCTTCCTCACCGGTCATCAATCTTTCAAAGCAGGATTGTATCTCCTCCAGACTTCTCTCTTCTGAAATGAGAGGGAGGACCTTGGCCCTCTTCTTCGCCACCAACTGGATGCCTCGTTCCAGATCGAGGCTCGTGTAAGTGATGGACCCTTGCAGTCTCTTCTCCTGCGTCACCAGGTTAAAGAAATCGACAGGAATCA
>SMTZ1_10001112_pt1 | contig 49620 bp, 46 predicted proteins | sample DeeMarSWOR136_30_FD_25667 | JGI IMG/M metagenome (IMG submission 25667) | reverse complement strand
CTCCTCTTCGGATTCGCCCTTGAGTGGAGGACCGGTTTCGCTTTGGGAAGAATTGAGACGAAGGCCGTGATGAAAAAAAGGCTGGCTGCAAGAGCAAAAGCAATCCCTGCGGCAGCCAGGATGCTGAGCTGGCGGGCCGCGATGATGATGTGTCCCAGAAGACACAACATGCCGGCTATTGTTGTCAGCCCTGTCAAAACCACTGGTTTGCTCAGGCTCTGGAATATCTTCTTGGCCAGTTCTTTTTTAGAGAGAGCATTGCCTTCGACGTTGTATTCCTGGTAGCGAGCGATAAGATGAATGCCGTAATCATTGGCAATAGCAATGAGCATGACCGGAAGAACGACGGTGATGACATGGATCTTCCATCCCAGCAACGGGATCAATCCCATCGAAAAAAGAATGGACATGACGACGACGACAAAAGGAAGAACCACACCCCGAAGCTGCATGAAGCAGATGAACAGGAAGACGAGCATGATCAGCAGGCCCAAGGGCAAGAGGCGGCGCAGGTCCTTCTGAATACTCTCGGAGACTTGATATCTCACATAGGGCAATCCTCCCAAGACAACCTCTTCCTCACCTGGATATTCCGCAATAATTTTCTGGATTTCTTCGATAAGAAATTGATCAGACACATCGGTCTTAAGCATGGCGATGACCGCAGACAGGGTAAAATCTTTGGAGACGACGCTCCCGTAGACCAAATCATTCTGGATGATCTCCTCTCTCAGCATTTCCCTCTGGTTCACTGTCTTCGGGATGCGTTTGACAGCGGGGTTGACAACCATCGCCCCTTCCTCGCCTTTAATGCTTTTCAACTCGAAGAGGCTCAACACCTTGTCCACTCCTTTTATCCGTTTGATCTGTCTGGAGAGGATTTGAGTCCGTTCGAGCGTTTCCGGTTCAAGCACATCATCTGCTCTGATGATGACCATCAGCATTTCTGTCCCGCCGAAGATCTCGTCGATCAGATCGGTGTTGACCCGCGAGGTCATGTCCGAAGGAAGCATGGCTTTCATGTCGGATTCTATCTCAGCTCGAGGCAGCTGAATGGCAAAGACGAGAGTGAAGGCGATGAAAATGATGATGATGATCCATCGGAAGCGAACAATACCGTCAGCCAGCCTGCTCATGGCCCTTGCCTCATTGTCCACTCTGTCTGCGGGCAACGATGCCGTGGATGCCATCTAAAAACAGGGTGGTTATCATCTCTGTAAACTGTTCGTAGTAGGTGTTATCGAATTCCACATCCAGAACATGCTTGAGTACAGGCCGCACCCTGAAATTGGAGAAGATGATGGCCATCAGACTTGGCCCGACCATACCCATCAGGAAAATGTCTGGAGGATCCACGCCAAACCGTCGGATCAGCCCGCTTATTCTCTGGAAGATCATCATGATTCTTTCCGCCTTAAGCTCAGCAATCTCCGGGACATCGAGGGGAAGCTCGTTGTAGGTGACCAAGGCCAGGGCTGTGTTTTCCCTGACAAAGTTAACGATGTTCCTAATCAAGTTTTGGATACATTCTTCAGGAGATAGACTGACGTCATCGATGCCGTGAAAGAGTTCTGAAGAGCGATCAAAAAATTCTTCGATAATGGCCTTAAGGATCCCGACTTTTCCCTCAAAATAGTAAGAAATCATCGCCAGGTTGACCCCGGCCAGGCTGGCGATTTCGCGCACTCCAACACCTGCGTATCCTTTCTGGACAAAAAGTGAGATGGCCGCCTCCAGGATTCTCTGCTTGGGAGCTGCCTTCTCTTTCTCTTCCATCATCTCCTCCTAAAAAGAGGCTCTAAGTTCCAAGAACACAGAATTCAGCGTCGAATCGATGGTGTCGAAAAGGGTGTTTTTTTGGCCGGCAAAAACCTCTCCGCCCACCGTTACATTCAAGGCGTCGGCTATATCATAGGTCAGCATCGGTCTCAACAGGAATTCATCAGAGGTGATATGGATCAACCCTAAAACCTCTACACTCATCGTCTCATGGAGAAGCTTCTTCTCGATCCGGAAGGACAGGGAATGGCTGAGCCTATCCTGCTGAGAGGCGATCATCCTGTTTTTTTGGGCCAGTTCATAGCTGGGGATATCTAAGGGATTGATGGGGCGTTCCAGTTCCATAAAATCAAAAACATGCCGTCCGATGTACTGGAGGATGACATTCAAGTCGCCTGAAAATTCCTTGTCTATCCCGAAGATGTAGTAGAGATCCGGATTGGGGATGTGGATGAATCTTTGATGATCTTGATGGGGCCTTCTGTAGGCCAATTCCCCCCTCAATCCGTAAGGGCCCGCAGTGGTTTGAAAATCGGCCCCAAGAATATGAAGCCGGTAAGACTTCGGGAAAGCCTCTATGAACAGATTATTGGGAGCGAGGATGAGGATATTGGCTGAAATGCCAGGGAAAGGGTTGTGACCATTGAAGTAAGAGAGGGAGCCGTCAAACGAAGGCTTCTCCCAGTTCAACCGGAAGGCAAAGGCGCTGTTCATGATCCTGGCGTCGGGATAATCAGGACCTATGAGCATAACACCTGGCGGAAAGGGGATGAGGTCGATGGGAACATAAGAAGATTCATAGGCTGGAACCCAGATCGCTTCCAGCCGCAGTGGATAGTGATTATAGGTGGACCGGATGAGAAAGTTGGCCTGCCTCCGATCGTCTTCATCAGGAGAACGGACCAGCAGATTTTTTGGAGTGATGTTGTCTGTGGGGTTTAAACCATCGGCTCTTCCCCAAACGACAATCTGATGTCCGATCCTGAAGTCGAAGGGACCAGCATAGACGTTCAGGTAGGCTTCACGGAGGTTCGTTTCAGAGATGGATCTTTTGAATTCATAACCCCTACGGAACCTGATCTCGGCAAAGGCATCCCCAAAGCTCTGCTTTCGCACTTTGAGTTTTAAAGCGGCCTCTCCATAACCGCTTTTCAGCTCAGCCTCTTCGACATTCGGAACTTTGCCTATGAAGAGCACACTCCGGAGATACCCGTTCAATTCATAGGGATTTTCTTCTTTTTTGTGACTGGCTTCAGCATCCTCGAATAAGCTCTGGGCGGGGAGAAAAGATGAAAAAAGCAGCAACAACACGAGACCTATGGGCTTTTTCTTCATCGCTGCCTCCACCGGAATGATTTAAACAAACGTTTGTTCATCATCTATAAATTAAGAATTAAATAAACGTTTGTCAAACATTTTTTTAATAACCAATTTTCTGACTTGAAAAACCAGCGATGAACAGAATTTTTGGATTGACAGACTCGGGAATGTGTATTTTAATCAGATGAAAAAACAAGGATGAGGACTTGATCCATTCCTAGGAGACCAACCATGCTGAAAATATCGCATCTCTCCAAAACCTTCGATTCTTTGAAGGCCGTGGACGATATCTCCTTTGAGGTCAAGGAAGGCGAAATTTTCGGGTTCCTCGGTCCTAACGGAGCCGGAAAGACGACAACCATCTCGATGATTTCCGGACTTTTGAAACCCGACTCCGGCCAAATCATGATTGATAACCAGGATCTAGAAACGCACCTTCGAAAAATCAAGAAAATCATGGGTGTTGTTCCCCAAGACATGGCCTTCTACGAAGAATTATCGGCCAAGGAAAATCTGCTGTTCTGGGGGAAGCTCCAGGGAGTGAGCCGTAAAACTCTGGCTGAACGTATTCAGTATTATCTGGATGAGACAGGGCTCCTGGGAAGGGAAAACGATCCTCTAAAAAAATATTCGGGGGGGATGAAGAGGCGCATCAACCTCATCCTGGGGCTGATCCATCAGCCGAGCCTCCTCCTCCTGGATGAACCAACCCTAGGCATCGATGTCCAGACCAAGCTCAATATCTACGAAGTGATCCGCGAAGCCGCTTCTCGAGGGACAACGATTCTCTACACCACCCACAACCTTCAGGAAGCTGAAGAACTCTGCCATCGTATCGCGATCATGGACCAGGGAAAAATCCTGGCCGTCGGAACCCTCTCAGAACTCATCCAGATCGTCGGCGAGAAAGACATCGTCCTTATCACAGGAAAATTCGATGTCGATCAGGGGCAAAAAATCATAGCTAGGTTTAAAGAGGCAGCCGTTATCTCTCTGCGAGAAGAGAAATTGGTCATCTCTCTTGAAGCGTCGAAGACAATGACTGGGCTCCTCGAAGAATTCTTCAAAGAAGGCATTTCGATCGACGAAGTCTCAATCAAGCACCCCAACCTGGAAAGCGTTTTTCTTAAGCTCACCGGCAAGGAACTGCGAGAGTGAAAAATATCCTCCTCTTAACAAGAAAGGATTTCCAAAGGAAATGGAGAAATCCTGCGGTGATCATCGGTTTCCTGCTCATCCCCTTTGTCTTCACTCTGATCTTCGCCGCCGTCTTCGGTGGCGCTGGGGAAGATGAGACCCTGCCGAGGATTTCAGTCATCACGGTCGACAAGGACAGAAGCCTTCTTTCCCGGTTTTTCCTCAGCTCTCTCTCCCAAGGAGAATTAAAAAAACTCCTCAGCTTGAAGGAAGCCGAGGAGCCAGAAGGAAGGAAACTTCTTGACAGGGGCAAAGCCTCCGCCCTCCTCATCATTCCGGAAAATTTCGGCGATCGCCTCTGGCAAGGCCAAGAGGTCGAGATCCTTCTCCTCAAAAATCCGGCTGAACAGTTCCTCCCCCAAATCGTTCAGGAGATCTGCGATACCGCCTCCCTGGTTTTCTCCTCGCTGTTATCTGTTTTTTCAGAAGAGCTGGATATCATCAAAGGCTTCGTGGACCATGACCAATTTTCGGACGAGAACGTCTCGATGATATCTATTAAGATCAAATCAAAGATCGAAGGTATCTCCAAGTATGTCTTTCCTCCGGTTATATCCATTACGGAAAGGACGAAGGCTGATGAGGAAAAAGAGGAGGCCTCCACCCTCAACGTCTCCAGTTACATCCTCCCCGCCATCGCCGTGATGTTCCTCCTCTTTATCTGCAACGTCGTCTTCGAGGATATTTTGAGAGAGAAAGAATCCGGCCCTCTACTGAGGATGACTGTTTCTCCCTTGAAATTATCCGAGTTTATCTGGAGCAAAATTCTGACCTCGGCTGCGATCGGGGTGATCTGCACTCTCGCTCTCATCGTTTTGGGAAGGCTCATCTTCTCTATCCGGTGGGGAAATCCTCCGCTGGTCTTCGCCGTAATCCTCTGTCTGAACATCATGATGGCTGGGTTCATCGCTTTCCTGTATTCTTTTGTCCGGACAGAGCGTCAGGCTGGGGCTGTCCTGAGTACTGTTATTCTGGTCATGGCGCTCCTGGGAGGAAGCATGATTCCTGTCGATAATTTTCCTTCTCATATTCAAAATTTTTCCAAACTGACCCTGAACTACTGGGGCATCCAAGCCTTTCACAAGACCATGCTCCAAGACCCGATAGGGGAGATCATTCCAATCCTGTTGGGGATGATCTTCGTCGGTCTGCTTCTTTCCGGACTCGGCTCCCATTTTCTTAATAAAAGTCTAAGAAAGGGCCTTCTCAAATGACCTTCTGGACCATCGCCATCAACGATCTAAAAATAACAGTCAAGGATAAGATGTTCTTCTTCTGGCTTTTGGTCTTTCCTCTCCTGTTTACTCTTATCTTCAGCCTCGCCTTCTCAGAATCCTCTTCGGAGGAGAGCAAGGTGACCCTGAATGTCTTGGATAAAGACAAAGGCTTTCTTTCTCAGGCTCTGATCGAAGAACTCTCCAGCGAAAAATATGCTGTTCAAGTTGTGGGAGATGAGAGTGAGAGTGAGACCAGAATCCTGATCATTCCTGAAAATTTCACCCAGAATATCCTGGCTGGTCAGAAGGCCGAACTCATCCTCGAAAAAGAACGCGGCAGTCAAATGGAGGCCTCCCAGGCTGCCTATTTTCATGTCTTAAAAGCCATCATCAAAATCATAACCAAAATCGTCAGTATTGCTCCTCAAGATGGTAAGGATCTCGAAGCCAGGTACGACCGGCATGAGCTTAGGCGGCTCATCTCCCTCAGAGCCGAAAGAGCTGGAGAAATCCGGACCATCCCCACCGGGTTTAATCACATAGTTCCAGCCATGGCTGTTATGTTTATCCTGTTTACCGTCCTGATGTACGGCGGGATAAACCTCCTTCAAGAACGCCGGGAGGGCCAGCTGGAAAGGATCTTCATGACGCCGGCCACGTTCACGGCCATCATCTCCGGAAAATGGTTTAGCCGCCTCTGCCTCGGCCTGCTCCAGATCGGTATTCTGCTTTTGGCCGGAAAAATTCTGTTCAAAATCTACCTCGGACCGAACCTCTGGGGAATCTTCCTGGTGGCCCTTTTCTTCTGCGGGACTATCGCCGGGATGAGTATTCTCCTCGGAAGTATCATCCGGAAAGAAGAAATCCTCGTCGTCTTCAACATCCTTTTTGCCAATATCATGGCCTCCCTGGGAGGATGCTGGTGGCCCATAGAGCTAATCCCCAAAGGCATCCGATCTTTAAGCTTCATCTTTCCCACTGGCTGGGCTATGGATGCCTTCCACAAGCTTTTCTATTTTGGCCAGGGTCTGGAGGCCATCGGGCTCAATATTCTGATTCTTTTTCTTTTTACCCTGGTCTTCCTCATCTTGGCCATTAAATTCTTTCGGTTGCGAAGAACCTGAGGATATTCATCCACCGTCTTCCCTTGTCTATTTACCGTTTTGAATTAGGGCATAAGGGAAAAGAACACAACTCCACCAACAAGGAATTTTTAGGGAGAAGACATCCGTTCGGAAGCATCCCCAAATCCGTGATGAGTATCTTCTTTTTTAGGATGGGTTCTATCACGGGGTGTTCCCCGTCCGTCCTCGCTGATCTGTCTTTCCCTAAAAGACAGATCGGGGGATCCAAGGGGGTATTCCCCTTTGGTCGCAGAGCGAAGCCCGAGAAGGGGAGGCAGGGAGCCAGAGGCGACCGTTGGAGGGGAACCCCTTCCGCTGCGGGCGTTGCGGGGAACACCCCGTGCCACCCATCCATATCTAATAAGGAAAGAATAATAGTCACCGAAACAGAGATATTTACCATCCTTTCCCTCTGTTTGCCATTTGGGGAGAAAAGTATTACAATCGGAAAAAAATCAAGCAGAAAATACAGAATGAGCCATGGATAAGATAAAAATTTTGTACATCGAAGATGAGGTCGAACAGCGAAAAAATTTATGCCGCCTTATCCGGTCAAAAGGATTTAGCATCACTCCTGTATCGTCGGGTCGGACAGGCTTAAACTTGTTCAGGAAACGCACCTTCGATGCCGTTCTGTGTGATCTGAATATGCCAAAAATGAACGGGTTAGCTGTCCTTGAGCGGATGAAGGGCATCAACCCCGATATTCCTGTCATCATCCTCTCTTCCCATGGAACCATCGCCGAGGCCGTCAAGTCCATAAAAAAAGGGGCCTTCGACTTTATCCTCGAACCGCCTAACATCGACGAAGTCGTAACAACAATCCACATGGCCATCGAAAAAACGGGGCTGGAGAAACAACTCAGGGAATCCGAAGCCAGCTTGAAGATGATCGTCGAGAATGTGCCAGACATCATCTACTCACTCAGTCCAAAAGGTGTTTTCCTGAGGATGAGTCCATCAGTAAAAACCAACCTAGGGTATAAGCCCTCCGAACTTATCGGCACTTCCTTTTTCGACCTCCTCCATCCAGACGACAGAGCGCGCTTCCGGAAAGGATTTTTACGGGCCATGAAAGAAGCACACAAGCACATCCGGACGGTCGAATTCCGGATGATGACCAAGTCGGGTGAATCCCGACATTTTGAAGTTCGAGGAAAGATCATCACGGAAAAAGGAAAAACCGTAAAACAGGACGGCATAGCCCGGGATGTGACAGAGAGAAAACATTATGAGCTAGAGCTCAAGAATTACTCCAGAGAACTCGAAAAACTTGTCAAGGAGAGAACCCGCAGGAATAAAGAGCTTGTTTCGATTAAAGAAAAGCTTGAACAAAAAAACGAAGATATGAAAAAACTATTTCGAGAATTATACATGAGTAGAGATGAGTTACAGGCTATCCTTGATACCTACCCCGATGTGATTATCATGATCGATCAGTCAGGCAACCTGACCACAGCCAATAAAAACATGGATAACTTCTTTGGTATCCGCAGCAGGGATATCTTTAACAAGCCCTTCGAAGTTTTTCTGGATAAAATCAAGGATAGTTTTGAGGATTTCGACAGGTTCCTTGAGATTTCTGATGAGATGCTTTGCTGTACTCCCGAAGAATTGATAAAAAAAGAATATGATATCCCCCAAATGCTGGAACAAGCGGTTAGACAGATAAAGCCCAAAGAGAGAGTCATCCTTCCCATCAACATTCCGGTCTTCGACAGGAACAAGGTCAGGTTAGGAAGCCTATGGATTTATCAAGATGTCACTCCTATCAAGCGTTCTTACGAACAGCTTCACACCATCGTCAACGCTTCTCCCATTCCTCTGCTTGTCAGCCGAATATCCGACGGCAAAATCTTATTTGCTAATGAGCATCTGGCCAAGCTGGTTGAATCGAAAGCCAAGGATCTGATAGGTGAGGCTACACCAGATTTTTACTACGATCCCCAAGACAGAAAGATTGTTTTGAACACGCTGGAAAAAAATGGGTATGTGCATAATTATGAAATGCAGATCATCAGGCCTGACAAGAAAGTCATCTGGGCCATTTTATCCATTGAGTTGACCCAAATCGGGGATGAGGCGGTCGCTCTGACCGGTTTATACGATATAGACAAGCGCAGACAGGCTGAGGAAGCTCTCAAGCTTGAACGCAACTTTGTTTCCGCCGTATTAGATACTGTTGGTGCCCTTGTTGTTGTCCTCGACACGCAAGGCCGTGTTATCCGCTTCAACCGCACCTGTGAACAAGTTACAGGTTACACATTCCATGAAGTCAGGAACAACCCTTTCTGGGATATCTTTTTGGTGCCAGAAGAAGTGAAGAAAGTTAGAGAAGTATTCAAAGAATTAAAGGCTGGACACTTCCCTAACCGAGCAGAGAACTATTGGGTCACAAAAAAAGGAGAGCGTCGGTTGATATCTTGGTCGAACACAGCCCTTCTCAACAAAGAGGGGTCCGTCGAATTCATCATCGGTACAGGGATCGATATCACCGAGCACAAGCAAATAGAAGAGACCCTGCAAAAAAGCGAACAGAAATACCGGGAACTCGTGGAGAGTGCTAACAGCGTTATTATGCGCTGGGATCAACATGGGAGCATCACCTTCTTCAACGAATATGCTCAGAGATTTTTCGGCTACAAAGAGAAAGAAATATTGGGCAAGAATGTGATGGAGACCATTGTTCCAGAGACAGATTCGGTTGGGCGCAATCTAAGAGCCATGATCAAGGACATCGAACAAAACCCGGAGAAATACATCAGCAATGAAAACGAAAATGCAAAAAAGAGCGGTGAACGCGTCTGGATGACCTGGACGAACAAGCCTATTTATGATGAAAAAGGCAAAGTTAAGGAAATTCTGAGTATAGGCAAAGATGATACAGAGCGGAAAAAATTCGAAAAAGCCCTTCAAGAGAGTGAGGAGCGCTTTCGTGGTTTAGTCGAAAATGCCTACGATATTATTTACGCCTTGACACCCGAGGGAAAATTCTCTTATGTCTCCCCAAACTTGGAAGAGATCTTGGGGTATAAAGTTTCTGAATTCGAGGGAAAATCCATCTGGAAGTTTGTCCACCCGGACGATATCCCCACCTGCGATGTGTGTTTTCAAAAGATGATCATGACAAAAGAGAAAATCAGTGGTATCGAATACCGGATAAAGCACAAAAATAAAAGCTGGAGATGGCACAGGTCGAGCATATCTCCTTTGACGGGCGGCGAGGGAAACGTCCTTTACTATATCGGTATCGCTCATGACTTTACCGAGATGAAGAACGTAATGGATGATCTGGAAAAGGTCAATCAGGATCTCAAAGAAGCCCAGACTCAGCTCGTCCAATCGGAGAAGATGGCCTCTCTCGGTGCTCTGGTTGCTGGGATTGCTCACGAAATCAACACACCGATCGGGGCTGTGAGCAGCATGCAGGATACGCTGTTTAGAACGCTCGCCAACCTGAGAAAAAACATCCTTTTAAAATATCCGAGGCAAGCCCTGAAGGATACTCAGTTTGATGCCGCTTTCAAGGTTGTGGAGGACTCCCATAAGGTCATCCAAACCGGAACGGAAAGAGTGGTCAATATCGTCAGGAGGTTGAGAAGCTTCGCTCGGCTGGATGAGGCAGAGCTGAAAACGGTCGATGTCCACGAGGGTCTCGAAGACACCTTAATCCTCGCCCACCATGAATTGAAACACACCGTTACGGTCGTCAAGAAGTATGGTGATGTTCCTCTTATCTCCTGTTTTCCCAGCGAGCTGAACCAAGTTTTCCTCAACCTGCTCATCAACAGCAAACAGGCCATCAAAGGTAAGGGAACCATCACCATAACCACCTTTGCCAAAGACAAGAAGGTCCACATTATTTTTGAAGACGATGGCATCGGTATTCCCAAGGAAAACTTGAATAGAATCTTCGACCCTGGCTTCACCACCAAGGGCAGCGGGATCGGCACAGGGCTGGGACTATCCATATGCTACCAGATCATCCAGAATCACAGGGGCAAGATAAAAGCGGAGAGCGAGCCCGGAAAGGGCACCAAATTCACGATCATTCTGCCCACAAATCTCAAGCATCTGCTTGAACAAGACAGCCGTCGGAACTGAGGCCTTGGTGTGTATTCAAGATTGTTCCTCAATCTATTCTGAGGAATCATTCCTGTTCATCGTTAGCGCGTCTCCTTGAGACGAGTGGATGTGAAAATCTCTGTTGCCAAGAGTTGTCTTCGGGGTCGATGGGGTTTCGCAACCTCAGGAACACATGATCTGAATCATCGGAAATCATGAGAAGATTGCTCGGTAAGCTGTTCGACATCCGCGAAGGCGAAGGCTTAAAGGCATCGCTGATGTTTGGCTACATCTTTCTCCTCATTTCCTCGTTGCTGATCCTCAAACCAGTCCGCCAATCCCTTTTTTTGGTTAAATTCGGGTATGAAAAACTTCCGCATGTTTATATGCTGATGGCCCTTTTCGGAGGAGTGGTCGCCTGGTTTCTCTCCAGACACACGAAAAAAGTGCGTCTTGACCATCTCATCCTGGTCACAATACTCATCTCCATCCTCTGCCTCCTCTTGTTCTGGTCATTGCTTCATTCGGGATACCAGGGGGGCTGGTTTCTGTACGCTTTCTACATTTGGGTAGGTGTTTTCGGGGTGACGGCTTCGGCTCAGTTTTGGCTTTTGGCCAACCATATCTTTAACGCTAGGGAGGCCAAACGGCTGTTCGGGTTTATCGGCGCCGGCGCCATCCTGGGGGGGATTGCGGGCGGTTACCTCACCAACTATCTAGCTCCTCGTTTGAGAACAGAAAACCTGATTTTTTTCTGTATCGGGTTTTTGATCATCTCTCTTTTTTTGATCTGGTTTGTCTGGAACACCTCCGGACGAGACGGCCGTCAGGAAGCGCCCCCTTATAAGACCAGCGCCACAGACAACCCGGTGACTCTGACTCTTCATTCCCGCCATCTCCTCCTTTTGACCGGTATCATCGGCGTGAGTGTAGTTGTGGCCAACCTCGTCGATTACCAGTTCCAAGCTGTGGCTTCCAAAGCTTACTCCGATGCCGACCGTCTGACCGCCTTTTTTGGATTCTGGTTATCCACCTTTAATCTGGTCTCCTTGGGCATTCAGCTGTTATTGACCGGTAAGCTCGTAAAGCATTTTGGAGTGGCTGTTACTCTCTTATTTCTGCCGATGGGCTTATTCCTGGGAGCTGTTGTTATCCTCGTCCATCCTGCCCTTTGGTCAGCCATCCTCATCAAATTCAGCGATGGCAGCATGAAGCATTCGATAAACCGGTCCGGTTCAGAACTTCTGGCTCTCCCGATACCAGCCCAGATTAAAAACAGGGCCAAAGCTTTTATCGATATCTTCATCAGAAATTTTGCCGAGGGCTTTGGTGGCCTTCTGATCGCCCTGACAATAGGGTTGGGTTTTGCCGTCCGCCATATCAGCTTGATCATCATCGGTCTCCTTGCCTTCTGGACATACCTGATTATCTCCATCCGGCGAGAATATGTTCACTCATTCCGGACAGCCATCGAGAAACGGACGATCCAGATCGAGCAGGAGCCCTTTAACCTGCAGGATGCAGCCGTCTTCAGCAGCTTCCTTAACGTGCTTGAGGGAAAAAATGAGAGACAGATCCTTTATGCCTTGAAACTGCTGGAGGATGTCAAGAATAAAGAGGTTGTTCCCTATCTTAAGAAGCTGATCAAACATCCTTCAAACGAGATTAAAGCAGTGGTTTTGAGGATGGCGCCTACCTATGATGATTTGAACATCTCATCCACTGCCAAGGGCCTGCTCAGCCTTGGTGACCAGGTTGTCCAAACAGAGGCCATCCGCTATCTCTGTCTGAAAGCCGCTGAAAAGGTACCGACGCTCAAGTCATATCTCACCCAGGAAGATCCATCTCTTCGTTGTGCGGCCATGATCTACGCCTCACAAGAATGGAAGGCCAGCAAGGAGCTCCGTAAAGAAATCGACATGAAAGCCTTGATCATCGGCATGTTCAAGAGTCTGCGCAAAGATGGGGCTGAAGCGGGCGACAGGGAGTGTATCAAAATCAACATCGCCAAGGTTTTAGGCGATATCGATAATCCAGAACTCTATCCCTATCTCTACCTGTTGCTCAATGACGAATCCTTTAATGTCGTCAAGGAGGCTTCAACGAGCGCAGGTAAAACCAGATCCCCAGAGTTCATCCCTATCCTGATCAAGCACCTGATCACCAAAGAGGTTCGCCCTTATTCCAGAAGGGCTCTAGCCCAGTATGGTGAGGGGATCATCGACACCCTCTCCTCTTCTTTGGAAAATCCTGCAGAGGACATCCGTATTCGCCTGGCCATCTCAAGAGTGCTGTCTCTGATTGGATCGCAAAAGTCGGTCCATCTTCTGACGAAAAACCTGGATCAGCCCGATCTCCTTTTGCGTTATGAAATCATTAAGAGCCTGAGCAAGCTCAGGACCCGTTTTTCTCATCTGAGATTTGATAAATCCTTGATTGAAAAGAAAATTTTAAGTGAAATTGAACAGTATAACCGTCTCCTCTCGATCTTCATCCGGGAAAGCATCATCCTGAAGGCCGCTGGAGCTGAAGTCTCCTCTCAGGGTTACAGGAGTGAAGTCCTCAAAGCTCGAAAACTCCTGAAAATTGCCCTGGAGGAAAAACTTGAAGGGGGGATGGAGAGAATTTTTCGTCTCCTGGGTTTGAAATACCCGGCCAAAGACATGTACGATGCTTATCTGGGAGTCAGAAGTAAAAGATCCAACCTGAGAGCGGCTGCCATCGAGTTTCTGGATAACATCCTGGAGACCAGTTTAAAAAGAGTTCTCATCCCCATCATCGAAACGCCCCCCGAAAATATTTCCCCCAGAAAAGCTCCGAAGCTGCTCGGGGTTCCCATCCCGACTGAGGAGGAATGTATTGAATTCCTCCTCCAAAGTAACGACACCTGGCTGAAGATTTGTACTCTCTACCTTGTCGCCAACATTAATTATATTAAAGCTTATCCCGTTATTTCTAAGCTGGTGGACGCCCCTGATCCGACAGTGAGAGAAACGGCTCGCTACGGCCTTCACCGCCTTGGATATCCGGTGCGATTGACGATAAATCCATAAATATGATAATCTTAAAAACCTCACATTGACAAATGGGGAATTAAGGTGCTGACCACTGTTGAAAAAGTGATTTTTCTCCAAGACATCGACATCTTCGAGTTTACTTCAACAGAAGATCTTAGTCACATCGCGGCCATCACCGATGAGATCGAATTCAAAGCTGACGAAACAATCTGTAAAGAAGGGGCCATCCCGGATGCGATGTACATGGTTTATGAAGGCAAGGTTCGCCTCTCGAGGGGAGATCAAGAGTTAATGATCGCCGGACACAAAGAGACCTTCGGTACTTGGGCCCTGTTTGACGAAGAACCTTTGGTCATGACGGCCACGGCTGTCGGAGATGCCCGTCTACTGCGGATTAAGAAAGATGACTTTGTTGATCTGCTGGCCGACCATGTAAAAATAACTCAAAGCATCCTGAAGACGATGGTCAAAAGGCTGCGGAGGCTGATGACCCGGGCCAGGGCATAAACATCTCCTAAGGTCAAGAGGCTGGTGTCTGGGAATCGCTTGGAGTCATCAAGGAACACGCTGTCAATGGATGAGAGCCCCAAAGCTCGGTTAAGAATGAGCGGAAGAGACCGCAAGGAGGAGACATGAATCAATCGAATAATCATCAGGTTATAGTCATCGTCGACGATGAGGAAATGGTTCTGACGAGCCTGAACGCTTTCCTCTCCTTGGAGACCGATTATATAGTCAAATCCTTCACCTCAGCCAAGGAGGCGCTGGACTACATCAAAAAAAACACGGTGGACCTTGTCGTTTCAGATTATCTCATGCCGGAAATGGACGGGATTACGTTTCTCGCAGAAGTCCGTAAGATCGTCCCCGAAGTCCCACGCATCATCCTCACCGGATACGCAGACAAGGAGAACGCTATCAAGGCCATCAATCATGTTGGTCTCTTTCACTACATCGAAAAGCCTTGGAATAATGAGGACATCCTGATTGTCTTCCGCAACGGCTTGGAGAAAAATAAACTGATTAAAAAGGTTGAAGAAAAAATCAAAGAAATCAACAAGGCTTACGGCGAGCTGAAGAGCCTTCAAAACGAGATCGTCAAAACATTTGTTTAGGACCAGCAAATGATGGGCTCTTCTTTCTCATTCATTCTCTAGATTATCAACCATCCTTTTTGAGTTTTTCAGGGATGTCGCCAAAAAACAAAAAAACAACCCGCCTGCTTAGCCCTCTGCTGATATTCCTTTGCCTATTCATTCTCTCCCTTCAACCGGCCCTCGGATCCTCAGCCCAAGAACCTGATGAGAAAGAAGAGAAAGGGGACAAAAAGTCGAGTGAAACGGAGTATCCAGAAAAGCTGAAAAGCGAGGAAACCTGGGAAACCCTGATCAACATCCCAGGAAAGATCCTGTTTATCCCTTTCTGGCTGATGGATAAGGCTCTGGCACCTATCCTGTCCTGGGTAGGGGTTGCTCCTCAGGTGACATCCAAGATCGCCCGACTGCTGGTCTCAGCTGACGGGAAGCGGGGACTATTACCCTCCACTTCGGACAGAACAGGATTCGGGCTCAAATTTTTCCAGAAAGACCTTATCACTCCTGGCTCCCACCTAGACCTCACCGTCAGAGCAGGAATCAGCTGGCGTCAATTCTGCCGGCTCCGCCTGCGCGATTTTCGATTGGGAGGTCCCCTTGTAACAGAATTTTATGCGCACTACATGTACCTGCCCACCGAACGCTTTTACGGAATCGGAAATGATTCCCAAAAAGAAAACGAATCTAATTTTTCCCACCTCCAAATTATGGCGGAAGCTTTTTTGGGAACCTATCTAGGCCAATCCACAAAGTCGGGTCTGGTCTTCGGGTTAGCCCGAAACATCATTTCTGAGGGCAAGAGATCCGGAGTCATATCAACCACGGATTTACGTCCGGATGTGAAAGAAAAAATCCCTGGCCTGGATGAGAAGATCAATTACCTCCTTGTCCAATTTAACCTAGTCCATGATTCAAGGAATCGGTTAGGGAATCCCTCAGCAGGGTGGGAAATCGATCTCCAGGGAGGATTATACCGAGGGACAGGAAACGCGGAATATGGCTTCTGGAAGGCCAGCGCCGATTTCCGGAAATACCAGCATCTCTTCTACGACCGTGTCCTCGTCCTCCGGATCGCCGCAGAAATAACCGAACCCAAGGAGGATCTTCAGATTCCTTTCTATTACCTGAGCGAACTGGGAAGGCGGGAAACGATCAGAGGGTTCCGCCGGGGGCGCTTCAGGGATGAAGACCTGATCCTTAGTTCTCTGGAATACCGGTATCCTGTTATGATCCGGGATAATTTCGAACTGGGTGTGGATGCCCTTCTGTTCGTCGATGCCGGCCAGGTCGCCTCCGATATCTTCAGACAATTCTCGATGAAAGAATTTCATGTGGGTTTTGGAGGAGGGCTGCGCATTTATAGTAAAAACGGCCGCATCTTCCAGATCCTCGCCGGTAAAAGTTCAGACGGTCTTCGATTTTACATCGGATTGTATGACTAAACAGGGATCTATGTTTACGATGAATCAAAATTTACTCCCCCTAAGGCGGCTCCTTTCAAATAATCTTTTCCGGTATTTTCTGTATTTTTTTCTGATGAATCTAATGATGGGATGTACGGTGAACCACCTCTATAAACGGGCTGTTGTTCTACCGGATGACATCCTTAACATTCCCGAACCCAAGGCAAAAAAGATAAACTTCGGCCACGATGCCTATAACAAAATCATCACCCATCAAATGGACCAGTCCCTCGATTTGGCCCGACAGCTCCGTCATGTCTTCGGCAAACCCAAACAGGCTCTGAATGTTGACGACTTCGGCGAAGTTGTGGATTCAAGCTGGTTTACCAATCGCAATGCCCGCCTTCCTCTTTCTCTCGAAGAGATTGCCAGAGGCCCCGATAGAAGTCAGGGGCCAGATCCAACCCAGACCTGGACAGTCACTCAGGCCAAGCTGGAAGGGGTGACTCCAGGGTTTTACATAAAGGACAGCCGGGGGGACAGGTATGTGATCAAATTCGATCCCATGGGGTATTCTGAATTGGCCACCGCCGCAGAAGTCATCTGCACCAAAATCTTCTATGCGGCTGGTTACAATGTTCCTGAAAACTACATCACCTATTTCCACCCTTCCATCCTGACCCTCGCCAAAGAGGTTAAATTTATCGATGACAAAGGTCTCCAACGCGTCATGACCGAAAATGATTTAGAAAAGCTCCTGCAAAAAGTAGATAGACTTCCCGATGGCCGCATCCGCGCTCTGGCAAGTAAATTTGTCGGAGGTAAGCCACTCGGGGGATTTAGGTACCAAGGAACACGGGAGGACGACCCGAACGATATCGTTCCCCATGAGCATCGGCGAGAGCTCCGTGGTCTTTATGTCTTGGTCGCGTGGCTCAAACACTTTGACACCAAAGCGGGCAACAACCTCGACGTTTATGTCTCGGAAAAAGGCCATAGTTTCGTCAAACATTACCTCATCGACTTTGGCTCGGCCTTGGGCAGCGATGCTGTCGCCCCCCAATCTCGCCATAAGGGCCATGAATTTGATGTGGACACTAAAGCTCTTTTCGGAAACATCCTCAGTTTCGGACTGGATGTCAAACTATGGGAAAAACCGAGTAAAATCCAGCACCCTTCGATCGGCCGCTTCAACGCTCAGGATTTCGATCCTGGAGATAGCCGTTCTAACTATCCCAATCCCGCTTTCGAGAACTGCACAAATCTCGACAGTTACTGGGGAGCAAAACTGGTTATGTCCTTTACGGACCGACAGCTCGAAACGATCATCAAGCAAGGACAATACTCGGATCCAGAAGCAGAGGCCTATCTTCTTCAAACCTTAAAGGAGAGACGGGATAGAACAGGACGTTACTGGTACAGCCAGGTGAATCCTCTAGACATGTTTAAAATCACTCAAAACTCATCTGGAGCATCAGGGCTGAGTTTTAAAGATATGGGAGTGGAAGGGAATCTGTGGTCAGCTGAGCAGTCAAAATACCTTTATGATTTTGCCTTTAGGGGAGAAACCATTCTTGTAGGAATCGATCTTGGGAATCAAACCTTTGTTGAATTAGAAAACTTAGCCCAGATTTTGGAGCAGAAAATGATGATAAAGGAGCCGTATTCTTCAGGGGATCAATGGGAGATCACCTTGCGGGTCCAGAGACAGGGAGGAAGCAAGTGGTCAAAATGGATAAAAGCCTACTTGGTTAGAAATCCAGCCAACAGCGAATTTGCACTGCTTGGGATTCATCGACAAAACTGACCCTACCGAATATTTGAGGAAAAGGAAAGGATTGGACGGGACAGGAAGCGTTAACGAACATTTGTCTGATGGAGGATCAGAGGAATCCGTCAAGCTGCCTCATTTATGACTTTGAGGAACTAAGCTTCGCCAGCTGTTTCTCCTCTCCCATGATGATCAAGATATCACTGTCCTTGATGACAAAATCAGCCTTGGGAATGAAAGATGTTTTCTCCGGGATAAGTTCCTTGATGGCAATAATCTGGACACCGTACTTATTCCTAAGATCCAGATCTTTTAGGGCTTTACCGATGAATTTTTCAGGAGGGGCAATCTCCTGGATGCTGAGCCCTGAGACAAGAGGAAGGAATTCCAGGATGTTCGGTTTGCTTAACCTCAAAGCTGTTTTAATGGCCATATCTTTCTCAGGATAGATGACCTCAGTCGCCCCGACAGCGTCTAAAACCTTGGCATGATCCTCTGTCAAGGCTTTGGCCACGATCTGCTTCACACCGAGCTCGTGGAGGTAGAGGACAGTCAGGATCGAGGCCTCCATCTCCGGACCCAGACTGACGATGACAACATCCATATCCGTAATCCCTATGGCTTGAAGATTATCTTTAACAGCCGCATCCATACTCACCGCATGGGTGACAAAGCTTTTCTCTTCTTCAATCCTGTTCTTATTCTTGTCCACGGCCAAGACTTCATTCCCTCTCTGGTAAAGAGTCTTGGCCACATTCGACCCAAAACTTCCCAATCCGATCACGGCAAATTTCATGGATGTCTCCTTCTCTTTCTAACCTATCATAACAGCTTCTTCGGCATATTCAAATCGTCCATAGGCCTTCTCCCGGCTGAAGACGTAGAGCAACGTCAGGGGGCCGATCCGGCCGATATACATAGTCAGGATGATGACAATCTTTCCCACGGCCGTCAGCTTCGGGGTCAATCCCAAAGAGAGTCCGACTGTGCCGAAGGCCGAAAAAACTTCAAACAGTATTTCTTGGAAGCTCGCCTCGGGCTGGGTTAAGAGAAGGAGGAAAAAGGAAAGGAAGACAATGGAAACGGCCAGGGTGACTACGGTGAAGGCCTTGGTGACTAGGTCTAGGGGAAGGGTTCTGTAATAGAGACTGACTGTGTCTCGGGCGGCCATTTTCGACTTGAGAAAAGCCAGGACGACACCAATCGTACTCGTCTTCACCCCACCTCCGGTCGATCCAGGGGAGGCCCCGATGAACATCAACACCATCAAGAGCAGGACAACCGGCAGACTCAACGAGTTCAAATCCATGGTGTTGAATCCAGCCGTTCGTGGAGTGATAATCTGAAAAATGGAAACGAATAATCTCTCTTGTTCAGAAAACTGTTCTAAGGAATGACCCCACTCGATGAGAAGAAATATGATGAGGGGAATGATGATCAGGCCCAAAGTCAGAGTCAGGACCAGCTTGGCATGAAGGGAGAGCTTTGTTTTTTCTCTCCTGACCAAGCCAATAAACTTTCCTTTCAACTCGTCGATCACCAAAAAACCCAATCCTCCGAATACAATCAGAAGGATGAGGGTGGTATTTATCCAGATGCTGCCCTTGAATCCTACGAAACTATCGCTGAAAAGAGAGAATCCAGCATTGCAGAAGGCTGAGACCGAGTGAAACACTGCCTGAGTGAAAGCCTTGAGCCACCCATAATCTTTCAACCAGCAGAAGAAAAGAGAAAGCCCGCCAAAAAATTCTATGGCCACAGAATACAAAAATATCTTCTTGATTAGGGATTTGAAGTCTTTGGGAGCCTGGTGATGGAAATCTTCCTGGATCATGATCCTGTCTTTGATGGAAATCCTCTTGCCCGCCGCCAGAAGGATGAGGGTGGAAAAGGTCATGATGCCCAACCCTCCAAGCTGGAAAAGGAGAAGAATGATCGCCTTTCCGACTGGGGAAAAGGCAGCTGCGGTATCTTGAACCACCAGCCCAGTGACACAAACTGCCGAGGTCGCGGTGAAGAGGGCATCGATAAAGGGGAGGTGCCCTGATTGAGTGCTGAAAGGGAAAAGGAGACAGGCGGTACCGATGAGGATGGACACGAGAAAGCTGACAGCCAGGAATTGAGCGGGCTGGAATTTTTTTTCGCCCTTGATCTTCTCTCTCCCTTTGAAGTCTGTAAGATGGATACCAAATCTATTCCTTAATCAGAATTTTGTCAATCAGCCAGCCTGAGCCCTACATTGACAATACCCCTGGCATGTGCTACTTTCTTTGAGGAAGAAAATGAATTTTTTCAGGCTCATCATAGAGGCAGGGATCGTCGTTCAGTTGGTCATCCTTCTCCTCCTGTTCTTCTCTATTTTCTCCTGGGCCATCATTTTTTTTAAAAGGAAAACCCTGAAATCCGCCGCTTCTCAATCACGGAAGTTTCTGGCCGTTTTCAGGAAAAGCCAAAACCTGGTTGAAGTCAATGAGGCCGCCCGAAGATACCGTCAGAGTCCGCTGGCCTCTCTTTTTAGATCTGGTTTCAAAGAATTGACCTACCAGACGAAATCCAACCCCGCTCCAATGCTGACCTCAGAAAAATTGGAAAGTGTCAACAGGGCCTTGATCAAGGCTTCAAATAGAGAAATCTCCCGTCTAGAACGATTGATGAGCTTCCTGGCGACCACGGGAAGTGTCACTCCTTTTATCGGGCTGTTCGGGACTGTTTGGGGTATCATGGATGCCTTCCAGAGAATCGGCATCGTCCGGGCCGCGAGCTTGGACACCGTAGCTCCCGGCATCGCCGAGGCGCTTATCGCGACAGCGGCCGGCCTTTTTGCGGCCATCCCCGCCGTCATTGCTTACAATCATTTTCTCCACCGAATTAAAGACTCAATCACCGATATGGAGGACTTCTCCTTAGAATTCCTCAATCTCGCAGAAAGAATCTATGGCTCTTAAAACACAACGGGTTTCCAAAAGGCGGATCGGCACTTCTCTCTCCGAGATCAACGTAACCCCCTTTGTTGATGTCATGCTGGTCCTTCTTATCATCTTCATGGTGACAGCCCCGATGATCCAACCGGGAATCGGGGTCAACCTCCCTCAGGCAGAGACCGATGCTGTCCCGGCAGAGGAAGGATTGACCCTGACCATCACCAAGGACCGTTATATCCACATCGAAGATTCGGTCATCAACCAGTTTCTTCTCGAACAGAGGCTGAAGGAATATTTCTTCGGAAAGGAAAAGAAAATCGTCTTTATCCGGGCGGACGAGGATCTTCCTTACGGCTTTGTGATCCGGATTTTGGATCTGGTGAAGAAAGCCGGAGTCGAAATTGTTGGCCTCGTCGTCGAACCTGTCAAACTCGAAGGGAACAAATAAAGATGACAACCCTGTCTAGAGAGAGCATCTCCTTCAGACGAGCGGTCGTCTTGTCCATAACCTTTCACGTAGTTCTTTTTCTGTTTATCATTCTTTCTCCTCACCTCCCTAAACCCTCTCGTAAGGGCATGGTCCATTATGTCAACGTGATTTCCTTATCTGGGGGCGGGGGCAGTGGCGGCAGGGGCGGCGCCTCCGCTGTAACGGAAGCTATCACGGATACAGAAATCCCTGAACGGGAAACATTAAGGGATTTGACTACACCTCAAAAAATCGAGCAAGAGATCCCTTCTACCTTAAGGCACCCAGTCGAGAAGCCCAAAAGAGAAACCAAACCCCCGGCCAAGAAGAAAGCTGTCATCCAAAAACCGAAAAGCACAGGCCCGCCATCGGCCAAAAAGGGAGAGGAAGCCGAAGGCCCAGGAGGCGGCGCCGGATCTGGAATCAGGTTCGGCTTTGGTAGCGGCCAAGGTGAGGGTCCGGGCTTAGGGTCTTCCTATTCCTCTCAAATTGGACTGTCCAATTTTCCCTTCACATATTATTTACAGATTATCATTGACAGAGTCTCGAGCAACTGGTTCACCTCTCTCGTCGACCCAGGACTCCGAGGGACCTTCCAGACGACTGTTTTCTTCAAGATTTTAAGAACCGGCCGGATCTCTGGCCTGAAAATCGAAGAATCGAGCGGTGTCCGGTCCCTTGATTTATCCGCCCTCCGCGCTATCCAATCGGCAGAGCCCTTCCCGCCTCTTCCCCGAGAATACGAAGATGAATACCTCGGAATTCACCTCATATTCGAACATTCAAAATGAAAATAAAAATTGTCTTGATAGCCTTTTATCTTTTTCTGATGGTTCTGGTCTTCTTTCCTCAACAGGAGGTCGTGCTGAGCATCAAAGAGGGGATGCCAGCGATCCCGATCGCTCTCCCTAAATTCATAATTACAGGAACCTCAGCTGAAATCACGGCCGCCGCAGAAGAGCTTTATCAAATCCTCACCAGCGACATTGAATACAGCCGTATTTTCCAACCCTTACCTCAACCCTATTATAACTATATCCGCCCTCTGAACCCGAATAAAATATTCTTCAAGGATTGGGAATCCATCCAGGCCCGCATCCTGTTCGTCGGTGAAATTCGATCCGGAGAAGGGAGCAACCTGCTCTTCGAAGGAAAAATCTATGACGTCAGGAGCGAGCGATTCATCTTCGGCAAGCGTTATCAATCAGAAAAAAATCTTCTTCCTCTTGTGGCCCACAGGATGGCCGATGAAATTCTAAAAATTTTTGGAGAAAAGACACTTTTCACCTCCAAAATCGTCTTTATATCGAACAGGGACAGCAACGATGAGCTGTACATGATGGATTATGATGGCCGTAACCAGATGCGTCTGACCTTCAACACAATAAAAGACTACATGCCAGGCTGGTCTGCTGACGGCAAAAAGATCGCCTATACGTCTTACCGGAAGAACAAGGCCAGCCTTTACATCCTGAATCCTTATGAGGGACAGATAACAGAAGTGATCAGCCGCGGAACAAATTTTGCCCCCTCTTTTTCTCCGGATGGGAAGAAACTCGCGTTCTGCTCGACGGCCGACGAGGGAAACCCAGAGATTTATGTGACCGCGAGCGATGGACAAAACGTCAGGAGATTGACATTCAACAAAGCGATCGATACAGCTCCCTCCTGGTCGCCCACGAGTCGGGAGATCGCCTTCACTTCTGACAGAAGCGGGACACCTCAAATCTTGAGGCGGGTCAGTTTTGGCGGGGGGGATCACGATGCCCCTGCCTGGTCTCCGACAGGTGACCGAATCACCTATGTCTCTCGAGTGGATCAGATCTTTGATATTTATGTGCTTAACCTCCGCACAAATCAGATTATCAAGCTCACTGAAAGCAACGCCCGAAACGAATCGCCCTCTTGGTCCCCTGATGGCCGCCATATCATCTTTTCTTCCAACTTGACAGGAACCATTCAGCTCTACTCTATCGATTATGACGGCACCAACTTGAAGCGCTTGACGTCCAAGGGAGACAACAAGCTCCCTGACTGGTCTCGATGAGGTCATCTGCTCCGATGCTGAAAATGATCTATTCAAGACCACTGAGACATCTTTTTTCACCTGAAAAATTTCAGTTTTCTTGGGAAAGCGATGTTGACAGCCGAGGAGTTTAATTGTATAAAGGGTGAAGATACGACCTGAAAGCAATTCAAATGGGAAGGAACAATAATAACCTAAAGGAGGTCAAATGAAAAAAACAATCATTTTCACCTTGGTCTGTTTCTTGGTTTTCTCATTTTTTCTTTCCTGCCGCAAAAAGGTAGAGGAGGTCCCGCCACCACCTCCTCAAGTTAAAGAGCAGCCCAAAGTCGAAAAGGTCGAAGCGCCCCCCGTTGTCAAAGAGCCTGAATTGACTGAAGAGGAAATATTCATGGCTAAGTCCTTGGAGGAGATTAACCAAGAAGCCCCTCTGAACATGATCTATTTCGACTTTGACAAATTCTTTATCCGCGATGACGCCAAACCAATGCTCGAGGAAAACGCCAGGTGGCTGAAAAAATGGACAACTGTACGCATCCTCATCGAAGGACATTGTGATGAACGGGGAACAGAGGAGTACAACCTCGCTTTAGGCGAAAAACGGGCGAAATCAACGCTCGATTATCTTGCCTCTCTCGGAATCGCTGCCACCAAGATAGAAATCATCTCCTACGGCAAGAGTCAACCCATTGACCCTGGGCACAACGAAGTCGCCTGGCAGAAAAACAGGAGAGCTCAATTCACGATAATAGCCAAATAGACGGCAGTTATGATCAAAAAGGTTTCTTCTGGGGTATTGCTCATCCTTCTCTTGGTTTTCTTGGCAGCAGGAGCTGACAAAGAAAAAAAGGCTTATGAGCTTATTTACAAGGATGTCCAGATCCTCAAACAGAAGATCATCCTGCTTGAAGGGAAGATCGAAAGCAACACAGAAGACATAAAACGCATCAAAGAGCAATTCAGCGAACTGTTAACCCTGGTCAGACAATTCCAGCGAGATCAAGCAAGTTTTAAGGAAGAACAGAAACAGATACCAGCTCAGTACCAGATCCTGCTCGAAAAAATCGAAATCATGAACTCCCAACTCATCAGACTCTTCGGAGAGCTCATCGAAATCAAGAACGCCTCATTCACTCCGGTTCAACCAGCCGAGCCATCGGCCGCCGAAGAATCTCCTCCAACAGAGGAAACTGGTAATAAAAGGACCGAGACAAAAGAGGAAACTCCTCAAACACCCCTGCCTAACCCATCCCTTTCTCCTCAAGTGGTCTACAACATGGCCTACACAGACTATTTAAAAGGAAATTTCGACTTGGCTATTCAAGGCTTCAATCTCTATATCGAGCAATTCCCGAAGAGCCCTCTTTCTGATAACGCGTTGTACTGGATAGGGGAATGCCACTTCAGCTTAAGAGAGTACATACAAGCCATAGAACAATTCAACACTCTCATCCTCGATTATCCCGACGGTGATAAAGTTCCAGCAGCCTACTTGAAAAAAGGAATCAGCCTCGCTGAGCTCGGTAAGAAGGAAGAGGCTCTACTGGTCTTCAAACTTTTGATTACCAAATATCCCCTCGAAGAAGAAACAAAGATTGCCCAACAAAAAATTAAAGAGCTTTCATCCTAATATGCGAGATATCAACAGCCTGAACAAAGTCATCTTAGTCGGACGACTCGGTCAAAACCCTGAATTAAGATACCTGCCTCAAACAGAAAGAGCCGTAGCTCGATTTTCTCTGGCCACCAACGAACGGTATTTCAACCCCAACACGAATGAGAGTGATATCCGGGCGGAATGGCATCGCATCGTCGTGTGGGGAAAATTGGCTGAATTCTGTGAAAAATACTTGAACCAGGGTAAGCAGATTCTCCTCGAAGGCAAGCTCAGAACCCGCAGCTGGCAGGACAGAGAGGGAAATAAAAGATACACGACTGAAATCGAAGCCCGGAACATCATCCTGCTTGGCAAGCGAGAGGAGGAAGGTCAAAAGGAACCCTTTTCAGAACCAGCCTCTCCTGAATTTCCGGAAGAAGAAAAGGAAACTAAGGAAGAGGACGAGGGAGAAGACGATGTTCCGTTCTGATCTAAGGTGAATAAGCGGGTTTCTTATCGTTAATCAAAGTGGGATACTGATCTGAAGAAATTCATCCTTCAGATTGATGGGTTTATTCCTTCCCCCTCCAGGGTGACAAGACACCGTAGACAGTCATGGTAAAAAATAAGAGGGCCGCTATCGTCGAGGCCGATTTCAGGAAGAATATTCAGGAAGACCACAGACCCTGGGGCAAATTCCGCTCCTATCCTTACGCCGAAGCGAGGAGCATAAAAATCATTACCGTCAATCCTGGAGAAGCCCTCTCTCTTCAATACCACCGTTACCGAGACGAATTTTGGGTGGTTTTGGACGAAGGCTTGGAGATCACCGTCGGTGATCAAATCTGGCAGACGGAAAAAAACGAGGAAATATTTATCCCGAGAAACGCTTCCCATCGACTCCGCTGCACGGGCCTGAAAAAGGCCCGAGTGATGGAAATCTGGATTGGCGAGTCGGAAGAAGATGATATCGTCCGACTCGAAGATGACTATGGGCGAGAAACCTCTTAGGTAATCTGACCCATCAAGAAGGCCTTGGGGTGTCTGACCAAAATCTTCTCTATGATATACTCTTCAATCTCTTGGGCCCTCTTGAGGCTCATGGCTCGCTGGACAATGTTTTTGGCTGTCCTGTGCTCGATTGAGCGTAACACATTCTTAATCCTGGGAATAAAGATGGGATTCATGCTGAATTTTCTCAGCCCGAAGCCAAGCAGGACGATCGCCGAAAGGGGGTCGGCTGCCATCTCTCCGCAAACCGTGATCTCCTTACCTCTCTTTTGAGCCGTTTCGATGATAAATCTTAAGAGTCTCAAGATAGAGGGATGGAGAGGCTTGTATAAATAGGAAACGAATTCGTTCGAGCGGTCAACGGCTAAGTAGTATTGAATGAGATCATTGGTCCCGATGCTCAAGTAATCCACTTCCTCGATCAACACATCTGTCATGGCCGCGGCGGCAGGGACTTCTATCATCACCCCTAAAGGAAGATGTTCATCGAATTTGATCCGCTTTCGCCTGAGTTCATCCTTAACCTCTTCAAAAAGAAGCTTGATCTCTCCGATTTCCTCGAATTCGGTCACCATCGGAATCAGGATTCTGACATTCTTGAGGGAGCTGGCCCTGATAATGGCCCTGAGCTGAATCTTGAAAAGCTCTTTGTCCCGAAGAGAGAAGCGGATAGCCCTGAGTCCTAGGGCCGGATTCGGCTCCTTTTCGATCTTCAATTGGGGTAAATTCTTTTCTCCCCCTAGATCCACTGTCCGGATATACACAGGAAAAGGATAAGCTTCTTGAGCCAATTGCGAATATATCGAAAAATGGTCTTCCTCAGTGGGGAGTGACAGGCTCTGTAGATAGATGAATTCTGACCGGAAAAGACCAATCCCTTCTGCTCCCAGGGAAAAAGCCAGGTTCACTTCTTCCGGAAGTTCGATATTCGCCAGAGGCATGAAATTCACTTCATCCAAGGTGGTCGAACGCAATTTTGCTGTCTTCTGGAGTTCTTTACGATAATCGTCGTATTTTTTCTTCTTGCTTAAAAACTCCTTCTTGATGGCCAGGGGGGGGTTGATCATGACTTCCCCATCGGTGCCGTCCACAATCATGTAATCGCCATCCTTGACTCTTTGAGACATGTCGTGTAAACCCACCACAGTTGGTATGTTCAGAGACCGGGCCAGGATGGCTGTGTGCGAAGTCTGGCCTCCCATATCGATGGCCACACCCAAGACATTCCCTTTGCCCAGCTTAGTGGCCGCTTCTGAGGGAAGGAGATCATGGGCGACTAAGATCTTATCCTTATCCTCCTCTTTAATCTTTTTTTTCGTATCCGCTAAATTCCTGTAGACTTTGCTCAAAACGTCCGAGACGTCCGATTTCCTTAATCTAAAATATTCGTCATTTATGGAATCGAATATCTTCTGGTATTTTTCGTGGACTTTTGAAATCGCCCACTCCGCTCTGCATTTTTCATCCTGGATCCATGCCTTCATCTCTTTCCGCAGAGATTTATCTTTAAGAATCAGGATATGGGCTTCGAATATAAAAGCATGCTCTTCGCCAATTTTTTGTTTGATTTGGTCCTTTATCTTGACCAGCTCACTTTTTGTCCGTTCGATGGCTTTTTCCAATCTCATCCATTCCTGTTTGACTTGAGATGGGGCAATGTCCTCCTTCCTAGAGGTGAAAACGACTTTTTCTGTGAGACGCACTTCTCCGATGGCTATGCCAGGAGAGACGCCGATGCCTCTGAACCGAGTGTACTCCATAGGATCCTACTCTCTCTCCTGAAATTTATCTTTAATAAGAGCCATCAAGGCTTGGCTGGCCTTTTTTTCGTCCTTCCCGGTAATCCTCATCGTGATTCGGCTGCCCTGGATGGCAGCTAGGGTGAGAATTCCCAGGATGCTTTTCCCGTCTACCTCATTCCCATCCTTCTCCACTTTGACGGTTGAGAGAAACCGATTTGCTAGATTGACGAACTTCACAGCGGCTCTGGCATGGAGACCCAATTTATTCGTTATGGTGATTTCTTGCTCAACCATGGGTAGGGAAAATTTACTGTTTTGAACTCAAAAGCGCACTGGCCAGATGTATGTTTTTTTTGCCCTGTTCGACGACTTTCTTAGAAACTTCTTTAAGATTACTGCTTCTCTGCAAAGAGACAAACTTAATGAGCATGGGCAAGTTGACTCCTGTTATGATTTCCACGTGATTATCCTTCATGAAACTGAAGCTCAAGTTGGAGGGAGTGCCCCCGAACATATCCGTAAAAATCACCACCCCATTCTTCTGGTCAACTCTTTTTAAGCTTTGATTGATCTTCTTTTTCGATTCTTCAACATCATCATACCACCCGATGGAAATGGCCTCAATATTCACGGCTTCCCCCAAGATGATCGTCAATGCGTTGAGAAGCTCTTCAGCTAATTTTCCGTGGGAGACGATGATTCCGCCAATCATTTCTCTACCCTGTCACTTCTTGATTTTAAGGTTTTTTCCTCTGGTAACGCATAGACGTTGATACTATCTTACCACTTCTCTTATCTGAACTTAAGCTTTTATTTATGAACATCGCGGTGATAAACACGAACGCTGTAATCTTTCTTCTTAAGATGATCCCTGAGCCTCTCGGCTATGACAACAGCTCTGTGTCTTCCCCCAGTGCAACCGATAGAAACACTCAGGTAACTCTTGCCTTCCTCAAGGAAATGCGGCATCAAAAAATCAATAAAACGGGTCAATTCAGACAAGAATTTCTTAGTTTCTGGAGCCTGAAGGACGTAGTCCTTGACTTTCTGACTCCTCCCAGTTTTTTCTCTCATCTGATCAACGTAGAATGGATTTGGTAAAAATCTAGTGTCGAACACTAAATCGGAATCGAGAGGAAGCCCGTATTTGTAGCCAAAACTCATCACGAGGACCTCCATCCTCAGGCTTCTTCTTCCTAATAGTCTCGTTGTTATAAGCTTTTTAAGCTCAGAAATATTGGTTGTAGAGGTATCGATAACATCATCAGCGAGTTTCTTTATACCCGCCAACCTATCCCGCTCCAGCCTGACACTCTCTAAAACGGTCTTTGCTCCAGTCAGAGGATGAGGCCGTCTGGTTTCTTTAAACCTCGTGATCAATGCTTTTTCGGAAGATTCAAGGAAAACCAGCCAGGGTGAGATTTTCTTCCTGATTTTTTTCAACACTTTTGGAAATTCTGTGGTGAAACCAGGCTCTCTGATATCCACAACCAGGGCCACCTTAGCAATCTCGACCTCCTTTCTCATCCACAAGTCGACAAAATCAGGAATGAGTTGAGCAGGCAGGTTATCCATGCAGTAATAGCCCATGTCCTCGAGAAAGCGGCTGACAACCGTTTTCCCAGATCCCGACAGCCCCGTAATGATTATGAACCGATTGTCCTTCATCTTCTTTTCCCTCTCACGAGCGATCTGACAGGACCCGGTCGAGCCTTTTGGTCAAATCTCGAGGAGCAAGGTAGCCTCTCTCGCGCAGCATGTGGACTTTACAGGCAACCTCGACGAGTGTGGCCATGTTCCTTCCAGGGGCAACAGGGATGATGATTTGATGTATCTTCCGACCGATGATCTGGACATCTGTCCAGGATTTCAGTCCCCACCTATCGTACTCTCTTCCTTCCTTCCATTTCTCGAGTTGAACAATCAATCCAATTTCAGCTTGAGCGCAGACCGCTCGGGCTCCAAAAATCTCTTTGATGTTGATGATGCCGAGTCCTCTGACTTCCATAAAATGGCGTCCGAGTGAAGGCGCTTTCCCTATTAATTTTCCTTCCTTGGTCCTCGTGACTTGGGTCACGTCGTCCGAGATAAAGCGGTGCCGCCGGGAGATCAATTCCAGAACACACTCACTCTTGCCTATGCCGCTGTCCCCTCTAATGAGAATCCCCATCCCGAAAACTTTTACTAATCCCCCTGAAATCGTGAGTGCATCTGACATATCTGAAGCAAAAAAGTGCTTCACAACGTCCCGACATTTTCTCCGGGAATGGCAGGAGAGAAACAGGGCTATCTTTTTCTTCTTGGCTTCTTCCTCGATCTCCGACAAGAAAGATTGTCCCTCTGACAGAATGATACAGACAGTCTCAGGCTTCGTTTTTTGATAGAAGGCAGCCCTTCTCCCTTTGGTGGGCAAAACCTGGAGAGCCTGAATCTCCTTGTTTCCCCAGATTTGAATCAGCAGGAACACCTCTTTCAACGATGGAACGGTTATCGTTCTGGAGAAAGGGGTCTGTCTGCTCGGGCTCTTCAGGTCGAGGGATTGTCTTATCTCCTTATAGAAATCTCTGACTTTTAGGGGAAACCTTTTCCCGCTACCCATGCAATTTTTCTTCTTCATCTCGGATAATATCCAAGATAAGCTTGATGTTTTTAGCGCCGAGAAGTTTCTTGAGCAGTGAGTCTGATTTACGGACAAGGTGAGCGATGGCGGCTAAAATTTGCAGGTTGAGACTCGGATTATCAGGAGAAGACACGACGAGAAAAAAGATTCTGGAGGGATACCCATCCAAAGAATAGAAATTGACTCCCTTCTGGGAGATGGCCAATAACACGATAGGATATGTCACCCCCTTCATTTTGCAGTGGGGAATGGCCACCCCTTCTCCGATGGCTGTGCTTCCTAGCATTTCTCTCTGAAGAAGCTTTTCATAGAGTTCCTTCTCCTTTGAGATTTTACTTCGTTTCTTCAAGTAACCGACCATCTCTCTGAGTGCCCCCACTCGATCCCCCGACTCCAGCTCAGGGATGATCATATCCTGCATCAATAGATTGTGTATTTTCACCACAAAATCTCCCTCTTGCTACTCCGGCACGATCAAGCCATAATGTCCGTCTTTTCTCCGGAAGAGGACGGTCCACTGCTGAGAACCCAAACTCCGAAATACGAAGACATCTTTCCTATTCAAGTTCAACTGCATGATGGCCTCTTCGAGGGTCATCGGCTTGGCCGAATAATCCTCGCTTCTGATCACTTTCTTCCTTGATTCTGGCTCTGCCTCCACTGAGATAAACGGAGCCCGTTCCCTTGTTTTCCGCCGTTTTCGCTCTCTGAGCTTGTCCCTTTCCTTCTTGATTCTCTTCTCGATTTGATCAAAGGCAAGCCCTAAAGAGTTCAGCATATCATGGGTCTCCTCGGCTGCATTCAGGGTCATACGTTTGCTCTTCAGGTTGATTTCGACCTTTTTCCGGTATTTCTCGACAGAAACGATAAGGTCAGCTTCGATTGGACGCCCCAGGTACTTCTCCAAGATCTTCACCCTTTTTGTGCAGTACTCTTTTAGGTCGGGAGTGATGTTTGTATGACGAGATGTGAAATTTATGCTCATTGCTCCTTCTCCATCCAATACTTTCTTTTTCTGATGTGGGAGGGGGGGATTTTAAGCTGACCTCTGTACTTGGCGACAGTGCGACGGGCGATGCGGAAATTTTCCTTGGCCAATGTCTCCTCTATCTCGAGATCACTCAGCGGCTGCTGTTTATCCTCATTCTCGATGAGTCGTTTTATCCTTTCCTTGATTCTCAAGGAAGAAATTTCCTCCCCATAATCTCCAGCAATAGATTTATGGAAGAAATATTTGAGGGAAAACACTCCTCGAGGAGTCATGATATATTTGTTGGCGACCACCCGGCCAGCCGTCGACTCGTGAACTCCTATATCTTGGGCAAGTTCCATCAGAGTCAGGGGCTGGAGGAATTCGATACCCCTCTCTATGAAATCTTTTTGTTTATCGACGATGAATTTAGCCACTTTATAGATCGTCTGATTCCTTTGATCGAGACTGCGCAGAAACCAGATCGCCTTCTTCATCTTGTCCTTCAGGTATCTATGGGCTTCAGGGTTATCATGGGCGGCTCTGGCCAGGAGCTTCTTGTAATAACTGTTTACCCTGAGCTGGGGCATTCCCTCATCGTTCAGTGTGATTTTGAGTTCATTGTCCTCCTTGGTCACGATAATATCGGGAATGACATAAAACGTCCTTTCCTGGCTGTACTTCCTGCCCGGGGTTGGATCCAGATGTTTGATGACATCCACATGATACTTAATTTCCGAAAGAGGAATGGCGAGCTCTTTACTGAGCTGCGAGTAATCTGATTTTTCCAGCAGGGGAAGATAATGGTCGATGATCTTTCTGGTGACCTCATCGTTGATCTGAAGATATTCCATTTGGGTGAGTAGGGCTTCTTTGAGAGAAAGACTGCCGACTCCCACAGGATCGAATTTTCGGATTGTGGTTCGGACCGCCTCTATTTCTTCTAAGGGGCGTTCCGTTTCCTTCGCAATCTCCTCCAAGGAAACGACTAGATAACCATCCTCGTTGATGTTGCCGATGATATACTGAGCAATGTCCTTTTCCTCTTTCTCGAAGAAAGTCAGATTCGCTTGCCAGTTGAGATGATCCCACAAGGAGGGGCTTTTAGAGACAATATTCTCTAAGGCAGGGGCTTCCCTTCTTTCGTAGAAAAAAGTCCTGAATCCCTCATCAAAGTATTCCTGGAAGTACGTCTCGAATTCAGTGATTTCCTCGTCTGAGGAGGCCTCTTCCTGTTCCTTTTCTTCGGTTTTTATCTCTTCGACTGTCTCTTTGGATTCTTTGTCCGAGTCTTTTTCCGAGACTTCCTCTTCCACTTCGAGCATCGGATTCTGGGAGAGTTCGGTGTCGATGATTTCTATCAACTCAAGGTTTGTCAAAGGGAGAAGCTTAATGGCCTGCTGCAAAGCGGGAGCCAGGATCAGCTTTTGAACCTGTCTCTGGTCTAGCCGCTGTTTCAGGACCATATTCCTTGCCCCGCTCGCCTTAATCAAGAGAAAAGTGGTCGCCTAGGTAGCGTTTTCTAACCTCTTGACAGGAGATCAGCTCTTCGGGCGGTCCACTCTTCAGGATTTTCCCCCTATCGATAATGTAAGCTCTTTCAGTGATCTTGAGAGTTTCTTGAACGTTATGATCGGTGATGAGAATCCCTAAACCTCTTTCTTTGAGGGATTGAATGATCCTGTGTAGATCTGAGATCGCCAGGGGATCGATCCCTGTGAAGGGCTCATCCAGGAGAATAAACTGAGGGTTGGTGATGAGGGCGCGGGCGATCTCGAGCCTTCTCCTCTCTCCTCCTGAGAGAGCGAACGCTTTAGTCTTTGCCAGTTTGTCCAGTCCGAACTCTTCCATGACCATCTCCAGCTGTCCATTCCCTCGGGAAAAAAAATTTCTCGCCACCTCCATAATCGAGATCAGGTTCTCTTCCACAGTCAGGTTCCGGAAGGCCGACGGCTCTTGGGGGAGGAGGCACAGCCCTCGTCTCGCCCTGACGTACATTGGGAGATCCGTGATGTCTTCCTCATCCAGGAAGATGCGCCCTGAATCTTGAGGGATGAGACCAAGAATAAGGGAAAAGGTGGTCGTCTTGCCGGCTCCGTTCGGCCCTAACAGGCCGACGATTTCTCCTCTCTTGACTTCAACAGAGACACCATCCACAGCTTTTTTTTGACGGTAGCTCTTCTCGAGCCCGATCGCCTCTAGATGATCTTTCATCTTTCACGATTTTATGACTGTGACCGACCTTTCTCTGTCTGTGTTTTCCACGACGATTCTACCATCGCCCATGTAAAAAGTCAATTTGTCACCCCTGATTCTTCCTTGGTCTTTGTCGATCAAAACAGGATTTCCAGTCAAGACGATTTTGTCTTTATCCACATCATAGACGGCCTCTTCCCCTTGTCCTTCACGCTGTTCCTGAGCGATGATGACTTTCCCATGACCGAGGATTTCCTTTATCTTTCCAGGCTCTTCTCCCAGAACAACATCGATGGATTGGGCGCTCAGATCGATATTCTTCAACTTGAGACTCGCTTTCCCTTCGAAAGAGATGAGGTTCTCTTCTGGTTTAAACTCCATGATTTCCGAAGAAATCTCGAGAAACTCTTCTTCCCTGTCTTTGGGTTGATAGGGAACAACAGTCCTAACTCCTTCCGAACAGTGAATTTTCCCTGCTTCCAGAAGGATCCCGACTTTCCCAGCCATCAAGGTCTCTCTCTCTTGCCACATCTTAGTTCCCTCTTCAAAGAGAAAACGCTGTTTTTCTTCAGAAAATCTCATCCGCTGGCTGGTGATGAAGATCGGGTTTTCCTTGGAAAAAAAGCCGAGGGTCTCCGTCTCACCGCCCTCCGGCTGAAAAGACATCTTCACCTCGCCCCTGACTTCAAAATCCTTCTTCTCGAGCTCGATATAAATCTCATCTCCGTGAATTTCCCCTTCCCTCATCAAGATTCGTGGTCTCCGGCTATTATTCCCTTTGATTTCCAGTATTTCGTCCTCTGTTGTGGTCATCGTCTCTCCCTCGATGACCCTGGCTTTCCCCGACTCATCCTCCTGCTGGGTGATCCTGGCTCTTTTTGATGCTTTGAAATCCTTCAGTTTTCCTCTGCGGTTGATCTCAAATTCAAGCGCCTCCCCCTCGATCAAGGTAAATCCTCCTCCTGAGGAAAGGAACTTTAATGAACATCCTCCCTTGGCTTCCCAGGAATGGACTTTAGGAATATCGCGAAAACCCCTAAGGTTTAGCTCATCGCACTGAATCTCTCGCTTTGTTCCCTGAGGGATGAATGAAGACGCCGCAGAGGCAGGGTCTTCCTGGGCCTCCTCCTCGATCGATGCTCTGACTCTTCCCTTGAAAAACATACTTTTCATCTGCTCGGCTTGGCCGTACAGCTCAAACTCAACCCTCTCTGCCCAAGCCTGGCTGTTTCCATGGGTGAGGAAAACGTGACCTTCCATGATTCCCTTTTTCTTTTTTCGATTGTAATCCAGACGATCTCCCTCGATTTCGAAGGGAAAGGATGTCTCCAGGCGTGGTTTTATGCTCAGCGAGACACTTTCGCTCATCTGCAACCTCTCTTTGGACATCGAATAAACCAGGCTTTGGGAAGAACCAGAGATGGTTTTTGAGCTGAATCTGGCTCCTTTATCAGTCATAAAAACTTCTCTCTCATTATCGTAGTCTAAGGAGGGCGTTTGGATGACGATATCCTCGAATTCAACCTTGGCCCCTCCCAAGACATGGAAATGATGCCATTCCCCATCATAGATGATCTGCTGGGCGGATAGGAAGATGTCTGTATCTTCACTCTTCTTGAAGATGACCACTTCTACATTTCCCTCGAGATGATACCTGTCATCATCTCCCTTGTAGTGCTTGTCTGCGCTCACCTTGAAATTTTCCTTCATCCCTTTTATCTCGAAATGCTCTATCTGTTCTCTCTTCTCCACTCTCTGGGTTGTGATGCCTTCGGATTCCGCGGGAACCTTCTGTCTCCTTCTTGAATGAGTAAAAAAATTCCATCCTATCCAGATAAGGAGGATGAAGAGAAGGCCCATGACGGCCAGACGAATCAAGCGCGCTGGGTTTTTGTGTATTTTTCCCATCTGAAAATCAACGTATCTTTATATCTTCTATGGAAAAAGAAAGCTTGTCCTCTCCAAAATAATGTGAAAAATGCAAAGTGTAGGCCAGATCAATTTCCATGCCTCTGTGAAGAATTTCCGCCCAATCCCCTCTTCTCCAACTCAAGACTTCAAAAATTCTTCCATCCTGTTTGATGTGAAATTTGCTGTGTTGCCCTTTAATCTTTTTGGGTTCCGAGATGACCCGGGCTCTCTCGGTCAAAAAAATCGGCTTAGGGTTTCCCACTCCAAACGGCGTAAGAAGGAAGTAGTCTTCGATAAAACGGTTAGTTATGTCGCTCAGGTCCATTTTTGTATCGATAGCAATCTTTTTCCTCAACTGATCCTCATCCAGTCTCGTTTCAGTGTAACTGTTAATGGCCCTCTTCAATGATGCCAAATTCTCTCTGTCCGCTTCACAACCCACAGCCAGAGTATGTCCTCCAAAGTTGAGGAAGTGATCCCTGCAATCATTGAGACAGTCAATCAAAGAAAATTCTTTTATACTTCTCCCCGAACCAAAGGCTTTCCCGTCTTGATAGGCAAAGAGAAGAACAGGTCGGTGGTATAAATCTTTAATCTTAGAGGCGACGATGCCGATTACACCCCTGTGCCATTCCTCACATCCCAAGATCAAAAACTTATACCGAGAGTCTAGATTTCTGTCCATAACTTGCCAGACTGCCTGGTCGTAAATCCTTTCCTCGATCGATTGCCTCTTCGAATTCAGGGCTTCGAGGCGGAGGACGATTTCCTCCACTCTTCGAGGAGACTCGGAAAAGAACAACTCGACGGCCAGGTCAGCCTTCCCCATCCGCCCCGCCGCATTGAGCCGAGGGCCAACCCGAAACCCGATATCGCCTGCTGATATCTCCTTCCTTCCGAGTCCACAGGCTCCCAAGAGCGTTTTAAGACCGATGTTGGACACATCCTCCAAGCCTTTGAGTCCGAATTTTACAAAGAGTCTGTTTTCTCCTTTCAACTCAGCCACATCGGCTACGGTCCCTATGGAAACGATCTTCAGATAATGGGAAAGAGAAGAGGACATCTGCTTGTTTTGAAAGAGGGCTTGGATCAATTTATAGACGATGCCGACTCCCGCCAGTCTTTTCTCAGGATACTCTGATGCGGGAAGCATTGGATCCAGGATAGCCAGGGCTTCAGGGAGGCGGGCTCCTGGTCGATGATGATCGGTGATGATGACGTCGATCCCCTGCCTTTTGGCTTCCCGGACAAACCCTACAGCCTTGATGCCGCAGTCCACACTGATGACCAAGCTGACTTTCTTGGCCCGAACCATATCAACATATCTTTCTTTAAGCCCATATCCTTCTTCCATTCGATTGGGTATATAATAGCCAACCTTTTCAGCCCCCGAAGATTTTAGCGCTTTCATGAGACTCACTACGGAGAGGACACCATCCACATCATAATCGCCAAAAATCAGGATGTTTTCATCCCCAGCAATCGCCTTTTCGATCCTTTCGACAGCCCTGGCCATCCCTACCATCCTGTATGGGTCATGAAGATCATCCAAGGTCCCGAACAGGAATTCTTGGACAGCTTCTGGGTCTGTCACCCCCCGGTTGGCTAAGACTTGAGCAATCTCAGGAGCAATACCAAACTCAATAGCGAGGGTTTTGGCTTCTTTTGGGATAGGTTTTAAAATCCAATCTGATTCGTCCATGAGTGTTATAAATGTAGCACAATCCCTATCAATCTACAATTAGTTGTCCAATTACCAGAAATCAGTGACTCAGCTATCACGAATGGAATAAATAATGAGACAATTTATGGTCGGCGCTGAGGCCGCCCTCAAGCCCCCGTAGCGGAGGGGGGGCCCTGGCTTGGAGGGGGCTTTGAGTCCCCTTCCAACGCTCGAAGACTCGCTGCCTCCCCTTCCCGCCTCCGGCCTGCGACCAGGAGGAAATATCCCCCTGGACCCCCTTCCATGACTCGGTTTTTCCGACGGGGGGAACCGACGGCCCTAGTTCCCCGGGGTTCGGGGGCTAGGGGCGGCCCCGGCGCCGCATATGTTTTGTCATTTCATTTAGTGCGTCTGTATTAGATAAAGAAATATCTTTCTCACTTTTTGAATGACTGTGTGATTGATTAGAGTGCCGTTGACTTTGGAAAAGCCGAAAAATATAATGGGGAAGCCATGATTGGAAGTCTGAAACAGAAGATATCCAGAACGCGTTCCCTGTTTAAGGAGAGGTTCAGTGAACTGCTCAAAAGCGATAAGAGCCGAGAAGAAATTCTCGAAGATTTGACCGAAACCCTGATTTTGGCCGATGTCGGAGTCATCACCACTGAGAAAATCATCGATTCCATAAGAGATAAGAGCAGGAAGACGGATACCTTTCCGACGATTAAGCATCTGCTGGAAGATGAGCTCGTCGTCCTCCTTTCTCAATTTCCACCAAACTTCAGTTTTGACTCGACCCACTCGGTGGTCATGTTCGTCGGAGTCAACGGGGGAGGAAAAACAACATCCCTGGCCAAATTGGCCTTTTGTTTTAAACAACAGGGAAAAGAGGTGATGCTCGTCGCAGCCGATACCTTTAGAGCCGCTGCCCAGGAACAGCTCCAAATGTGGGGAAAAAAATTGAATATGCCCGTGATCAAGGGCCAATATGGAGCTGACCCTGCCTCTGTCGCTTATGACGCCCTGCAATCCTTCAAGTCCCGTGAGTTTCAGGCTCTGCTTGTAGACACCGCTGGCAGGATTCACACCAACATCAACCTGATGACCGAGCTGGAAAAGATCAGAAGAGTCATCTCACGTGAAATCGAGGGCGCGCCTCACGAGATCCTCCTCGTGATGGATTCGAGCATCGGTCAAAACGCTCTCGTTCAGGCTAAGGAGTATCTGAAATTTTCAGGCATAACAGGAATCTTTCTCACAAAATTGGATGGAACGGCCAAGGGAGGGAGCGTCCTCAGCATCGTCGACGAATTGCAGCTTCCGATCAAATTTGTCGGCATCGGGGAGAACGAAAATGACATGCTTCGTTTTTCTCCCCAAGAATTTATCACCGCCCTTCTCTCATGATTGACCTCAAAGACCTTGGTTATCTCGAAATGGCCTATGCTCTCGCCGAGTACGCGAAAGGCTGGGCAAGTCCGAATCCCTATGTGGGTGCGGTCGTAGTCAAGGACAACCTGATCGTCGGCTACGGCTACCACGAAAAACCGGGCTCCCCTCATGCCGAGGCGGTCGCCCTTGAGAGAGCTGGAGCCCTTTCCAGAAACAGCACAGTTTACATAACCCTGGAACCCTGTGTCCATTGGGGTCGAACGCCGCCTTGCGTGGAAGCCCTCTTAAGAGCGAAACCAAAAAGAGTGATTATCTCGGCCCTTGATCCTAATCCTCTAGTATTCAAGAAAAGTATCAAGAAGATGCGAGAGGCCGGGATTAAGGTTTCCTACGGCCTTCTTGCTGAGAAGAACCGCCGTTTAAACGAAGCCTACATTAAACACATCACTGCCCACATCCCTTTTGTCGCTGTCAAAGCCGCTGTTAGCCTGGACGGCAAAATCGCCACCAAGACCTTCTCCTCGCAGTGGATTTCCTCAACCCGGATGAGGGAGTATATCCATCTCCTCCGGGGAGAGTTTGATGCGGTCATGGTCGGAATCAACACCTTGATCAAGGATAATCCCCGGTTAACTGTGCGTCACCCCAACTGGCCAGGAAAAACTCTGACCCGAATCATCCTGGACTCCCACCTTCGCTTTCCGTTGAAATCGAGGATTCTGGACACCCATCGAGCGGGCCCAATTCTTGTCTTCACTCTGGCCCCCTTCCCTACCAGGAAGGCTGCGGCTTTGATGAAACGAGGGGTCGAAGTGATCCCTCTGTCCGGAGACAAGATTTCCCTCAAGAAAGTTCTTCTCATCCTGGGCCAAAAAAACATATCCAGTGTATTTGTCGAGGGCGGAGGATTATTGTCAACATCTTTGATCGAACAGGGGCTCGCCGATAAAATATGCGCGACCATATCGCCCAAACTCATCGGGGGAAGCGCGGCGCCCACCTTCCTGGGCGGGAGAGGGGTGAGGCTCATCCAGGATGCCTATCGTTTGAAGGAGACGCGTCTTTTCCAAATCGATGATGAAATTTTCTTCGAAGGATATGTCTGATGTTTACAGGAATTATCAGCCATTCAGGCATTCTAAAGGGATTCCGGAGGGGAAAAAAAGAAATGATCGTGAAAGCCCCTTCCTTAGCCGGTCAGCTCGAGATTGGGGAAAGTCTGGCCATCAACGGCGTTTGTTTAAGCCTCATCAAAAAACAAAAAGATCATCTTGTTTTCAGCCTTTCTCGAGAGACTTTGGACAAAACCACCCTCAGCTCTCTCCGAACCGGAACGAAGCTGAACCTCGAGCTTCCCCTTACCCTCTCCACTCCTGTAGGAGGACACTTGGTCTCCGGTCATATCGATTCCCAAGGCAAAGTGATCCGTTCGGAGAGGACGAAATCTGGTCACCGATTGACCATCTCTTACCCTCCAGAAACCCAAAAATATTTCATTCCCAAAGGTTCTGTTGCTCTGGATGGCGTAAGCCTGACCATTGCCCGGCTCGGTCCCTCGTCCTTCGAAGTGGAGCTGATTCCAATCACCCTCCAACAGTCCAATCTGGGGGAACTCAAGAGGGGGGATGAGGTCAACATTGAGTGTGACATGGTCGGAAAATATGTGTATAATTGGTTGAGTGAACAACAACCAGACAAGAAAAAGAGGTCTTGAAGATGCCAAGAGATTCTAAGACGGCGTCAGTCGAAGAAGCCGTCCAAGCAGTAAAAGCAGGCCGGATGATCATCATTGTCGACGATGAAGACCGAGAAAACGAAGGCGATCTGATGGTGGCCGCTGAAAAGGCGACCCCTGAAATCATCAATTTTATGACCAAGTATGGACGAGGATTAATCTGTCTTCCTTTGACCAAGGAAAGGCTCAGAAAACTTGATATCCCTCTGATGGTCCAAGATAACACAGCTCGCTTCGGGACAGCTTTCACCGTTTCCATCGACGCAAAAAAGGGTGTCAGCACCGGAATCTCTGCTCCTGACAGAGCCAAGACAATCCTCACAGCCATAGATTCCAAGACATCCTCATCAGACCTAGTTCGACCAGGCCACATCTTCCCCCTCCAGGCCAAGGACGGGGGGGTCTTGGAGCGGGCCGGCCAGACAGAGGCCGCTGTTGACGTCGCTCGCCTTGCCGGCTTGATACCAGCCGGGGTCATCTGCGAGATCATGAACGAAGATGGGACGATGGCCCGTCTGCCGCAGCTTGAAAAAATCGGAACTGTGCATGATCTTCCGATTCTCACCATTGCCGTTCTGATCAAATACAGGATGAAACATGAGCGGCTGGTCAGGAAGGTCGAAGAAGCTGAACTCCCGACTAAATACGGAAACTTCAGGATGATGGTCTTCGAAGATGCGATCCATAAAGACCACCATATCGCCCTGGTCAAAGGAGAGATCAAGAAAGACCAGCCAGTCCTGGTTCGGGCTCATTCGCAGTGCTTGACCGGAGACACCTTCGGCTCTGTCCGCTGCGACTGCGGGGAGCAGCTGCATCGTTCGATGGAGCTGATTAACAAAGAAGGAAAAGGAGTCATCCTGTACGTCCTCAATCAAGAGGGGAGGGGCATCGGCCTGATCAACAAGATCAAGGCCTATGCTATCCAGGATAAAGGGGCCGATACGGTCGAAGCCAACCGTCAACTGGGTTTCAAGCCCGACCACCGGGATTACGGAATCGGGGCTCAAATACTGGCTGCCCTTGGAGCCAATAAGCTCCGACTGATCACCAATAATCCCAGGAAATTTATCGGACTTGCTGGCTACGGCCTGGAGATCATGGAACGGATCCCGATCGAAATAGCTCCCAACAAAATTAACATCAAATACCTGAAGACCAAAAAAGAAAAAATGGGCCATCTCCTTGAAATGGTTTAGAAGAGATTCCTTTCTGTAAATCCGATGGATCTTCAAGAATTCTCACAAAAATTTCAGTCCCTCTCGTCAAGAGACAGAGTCAGATTCATGCACCAGAAAATCCATACCCTCAAAGAGAGTGAAAAAATCTCATTCCTCCTCTCTGTGGTCAGAGACAGGGACAACTCCCCACTTGTTCGCTCCTCATCCCTCTCCCTCCTCAGTAAAACCTCCTACGAAAAAACCGACATCTACGAGGCCTATGTCGAGGATCCCTCTTCAGCCGTGGCCCAGATAGCCAGGAAGGCTCTAGGAGAGCAAAAAAAGAGAGAACACAAGAGCAAGAACCTCTCAGAATTGGTGTTGAGAAAAATTCGTTCCTCAACAGAAATGGATAAGAGGCTGAAGATTATCAAGTCCATCACCCAAGTCCATGATTCTTGGGTCAACGAGGTGCTATTGGAAGCCCTGGATGATAAGTCGGAAGTCATCCGCGATTACCTCATTGACGAATTGGGGAAAAGAGAACTGGTCGACCTCGATTTGATGTACCAGAAATTGAATAACCCCCCGTGGTATGTCAAGAGTTCGGTTTTAAGAGTCTTGGGTATCAGGAAGAACCCAGAATCGATCAAACTGATCCGTTCCACACTTGAAGACACAAACGCAGAAGTCCGGCGAAGTGCGGCGCAAGCCCTGGGTGAAATCGGAGGGGAGGAGGCTTTAAGCCTCCTCAACAGACTTGTCAAAGACAGCAATCTGTTTGTCAAAAAATCAGCTGAAGAAGCCCTGAATAAAGTCAGCAATCTCAAATTCAGCTGATTCCATTCTTTTTCTCCAGAATAAAAGTCACTGGTCCCTCGTTCGTCAAATGCACCTCCATCATCGCTCCAAACGAACCTGTTTCGACCCTGGTTCCTTTCTGTCTAATATAATCGACAAAGCGATCGAACAGGCTCTCTGCTCGAGTCGGTTCCTCGGCATTATCAAAGCTTGGTCTTCTCCCCTTTCTTGTGGACCCAGCGAGGGTAAACTGCGACACGGCTAAGATCTCACCTTGGATATCTTGAAGAGACAGGTTCATCTTCCCTTTTTCATCAGGAAAAATCCTGAGCTCAAGGGCCTTCTGGGCTAGAGAGACAACCTCCTCCTCTGTGTCTCCTCTTTCTATCCCGACAAGAAGGCAGAGACCGCGGCCGATCTTTCCTACGGTTTTCCCGTTAACCTCGACAACCGCTTCCTTCACCCTTTGCAAGACTATTTTCATCGTCTCAATTCACTTCCTTTTTTTCCGTCCTTGGAAAGAATATCCTTAAAGCTTCTTAGGTCTTCATGATTAAACAGAAGGTTGACCACAATCGTGATCACGATCCCGAGGCTCACCGCTGAGAGCAACACGGCTAACTGTTCCAGAAAAGCGAGTTGATCGAAGTCGAAATGTCTGATGAAGAACCAGACTGCCACTCCCATCCCAACCGCTGATAAGGTCGATTTCAGGGCAGAGGAGAGAATCGTCTTCTTGTCGATCTTTCCTATCTTTTTTTCGAGCAGCCCAAAAAGAAGGAAAAAATTGATGACCGAGGCCAAAGACAAGGCCAGGGCCACACCTCCCACCCTCAAAGGATTCATCAGGACTAAGGACATGGAAATATAGCTGAGCATAACAAAAAAAGCGACGATGACCGGTGTTTTTGTGTCCTTGAGGGAATAGAAAGCCGGGGCAAGAATCTTTACCCCCGAGATAAAAGGAAGGCTAAAAGCGAAGAAAAAGAGGCACGAGGCGCTCATGGCTGTCGATTGAAAATCAAAAACCCCTCTCTGGAAGAGGACCTGAATGATGGGTCGATTCAAAACCAGAAGGCCTGCCATTGCAGGGAAAGTGACGAAGAAGACAAGCCGGTGAGAAAAAATGAGGGTTCTCTTCATGCCAGGAATATCGCGTTGGGCGGCTAAATCGGAAAAGGTCGGCAGCAGGGCGATAGAGAGCGCAATAGAGAACAGACCGAGAGTCAATTCTTGGACTCTAGAGGCGAAATACAGGGAAGCAACACTCCCTTCCTCCAGGAAAGAGGCAATCATCCGGCTTAAAGCAAAATTAATTTGAGAAATACCAACTCCGAATATCCCGGGAACCATGAGTTTCGCCACCCGGCATACAGCGGGATGGGCAAAGGACAGCCCGAATCGAAACCGCATCCCCTGCCGCCAGAGGAAGGGAATCTGCAGTGCCAACTGCAGCACCCCGCCCAAAACAACACCAACAGCAAAGACATAGGCAGGCTCTTCGGCCGTTCTGGCAAACAGAAGAGCGCCGATGATTATGGACAGATTAAAGAGAACAGGCGTCAGAGCAGGAACAAAAAATTTATGAAATGAGTTCAAGATGGCCATGGCAAGAGCCGCTAAGCTGATCAAAAAAATGTAGGGAAACATCAACCGGGTGAGCAGGGTTGTCAACTCCCATTTGCCCTCAATCCCTTTAAATCCGAAGGCAATAACCTTGATCAAGACCGGGGAAAAGATGATGCCCAGCACCGTCAGCAGGGCCATGATAAGGGTCAAATCAAAAAAGAAAATATTGGCGAACCGCCACAACTCCTGACTCCGCTTATCCCTTTTTATCTCAGTAAAGACAGGGACGAAGGCTGCGGTCATTGCTCCTTCACCGGTCAACCGCCTCAAGAGGTTGGGAATAACATAAGCGATGGTGAAGGCATCTCCGCTGCGGCTCGTTCCGAGATAGAAGGCTTGGATCACATCTCTGAAGAATCCGAAGACCCGGCTCAGCAACGTGGGGGCGGCGACGGTAAGAGTCGACCTCATCAACCGTCTGTTCTTCTCTCTTTCTTCCATCAATTCCTGAATCTCAGTCGGAGTGATTAAAGCTCTATTTTAAAAAAACAAAAAAATGGCAAAAAGTAAACAAAAAATGGAGAAATTTGTGGTCCTGCGCAGCCACGGACCCAGCCTGTGCCTGCGAAAGCAGGTAGCAAGTGCAGGAACAGGCCTGCGTGCTTTTAAACTCACCAGTCTGAGCGCCTGGTTGACTTTAAACTTCAGATATCTTATCATACCTCTTCCCTAAAGGAGAGATAAATGGCTCATCACAAATCTGCGATCCGTCAATGGAGACGAAGTCTGCGCCGGAACGCCATCAATAAGCGAAACAGATCCATCCTCCGCACTCAAATAAAAAAGCTCAGAGAAGCCGTTACCAATAAAGATAAGGAAACAGCCCAGCAACTGCTTCCCCTCACATTTTCGATCATAGATAAATCTGTTAAAAAGGGAACAATCCACGAGAACACCGGAGCCAGGTATAAATCGCGGCTGAATCGACAGGTTGAAATGATGAACCTATCTCCTTCTAAGTAACGCCTCCTTTTCGCTGACGGCAATAATCATATAAAAAGCTCTCCAGCAGTGTTTGAGCCGAGGTGTCTGAAGTTTTTATCCTGAGATCAATATTCCCAAGCTCGTTCAGGTAAGAATTGAGTTCCTCAGTCGACAGTTTCTCGACCAAGGCAAAGAACTCCTTGAATTTCTTCGTGTAGAATGTTCCATATCCCTCATGGATGTGAGGCTTGAGTTGCCTGAAAATGTCCTTACGATCTTTATCCTTTTCCTTCAGCCACAGTTTTGCTAACAGGATTTCTCGGTAGAATCGAACGATGATTCCCAGGATAAACTCAGGCCTAATTCCTTCTTTAAACAGACTATTCAAAACGATGAGGCTTTTTTCGAATTCGGCCTTCTCCAAGCTATCCTGCATCTCCCACTCGAAAAACGTCTTGGCCCAACCTGAAACTTGATTGACGTCATCCAGTTCTATAACATTATTCTCTCCGACGAAGGTGACCAATTTTTCCAGCTCATTATTCACTGTTCTCAGATCGCTGCCCACCAGCTCCTCAATTCTTTTCTTGGCTTCGATTGTGGCTGTCTTCCCCAGAGCGGTAAGTTTTCTATCCATCCAAGCCAACAGGGCTTGTTCTTTCAACGGCCGCAGTTCTTTGATGGTGACGAGGGATTGAGACAAGGAGGAGAAGAACCGGAAAAGCGCAGAGTTTTTCCTTAATCGACCTGAGAAGGCGACGACTATGATCGTCTGGTTCGAGGGCGAATCGAAATAGTCACTCAAGACGGATTTCTCTGTTGGGGAAAGAGATTCCCCTCGACCTTTGAATATTTCCACGGCGATGATCCGCCAGGCAGAAAGGAAGAAGGGAATCGTCCGCGCCAAGTCGATGATTTCTGTCCACGAGTGATCTTCGAGGTTGAATCTCTCGACATTATAATCTTGAACTTCTGGGGATATCAGGGATTCTTTAAGCTCCTGGATAAATTCCTCGGCAAGAAAGTTTTCCTCTCCGTGGAAAAAATAACAGGGAACGAGAGTTTTTTCATCGATATCCTGGCCCAGCAGAAAACTAGTCAATCACCTAAAATCCTTCTAAAATCGTCGCGATCACACTCCGGGCGAATCTCTCAGCCACCTTCTCTATGGCTTCCGTCTGGACAGATTCGAAATCCGTTCCCTCCGGTACTTCGTATTCCTGTTGATAGATGTAATGAGGGTTGGAAAACACGATTTTCTTGTTGACCAAATCTCTGAGGACGATCTTGGTGACGATGGTGATATTGTACCGGTCAGCAGTCGTCTTGCCTGAAAAGGCAATCGGCGTGGCCGTAAAAGCTGTTATTTCTCCGGTCAACACCGCATCAGCAGAATCTTCGTCACCTGTGAGCTCAACCCGTCCCCGCGCCACGAATTCGTCCCTGATTTTTTCGGTGAGTTTCACATCCAGATCGAAGCGAGCGGTAAGGTTATTGAACATGGGGATAACGATTTTTTTGATGTGAGGCGGCAAAGAGCTCCCTGTCCCTCTGAGGCTATACCCGCATTCCACGAGGACAAGGCAGATGATGAGGATAAAGAATGTCCTGACTTTCGTAATGTTCCTATCAGACAACGATGTTCACCAATTTATTCTGAATGCAGACAACTTTTTTGACGTCTTTTCCGGAGATAAAACTTTGGACGCGGCTCAGCCCGAGGGCCCTTTCCTTAACCTCTTCCTCATCCGTATCCCTCTCAATCTCGAACCTGTCCCTCAGTTTACCGTTGACTTGAACAACAATGGTCACCTTCTCAGCCAAGGCCAGCCTGGGATCATAAGAGAGCCAGGGAGTCCTGATCAGGAATTCCCGATGGCCCATCCTCTCCCACAGTTCCTCGGAGATATGAGGAGCAAACGGATAGAGCAACAGAACTAGGGATGTCATCGCTTCCTTCAAAAGACTTTTTCCCTCATCGTTCTTTCTCAGTTCCTCTTCCTCTCGCCTGATGAGGTTGAAGAATTCCATGATCGAACTCACCGCTGTGTTCAGATGATACCTTTGCCCTATATCCTCGGTGACCTTTCTTATGGTCTGATGCATTTTGATTCGGAGACGACTCTTCTCATTCGCCTCTTCTTTCCGGGCTTGAATGGGCTCGGTAAAGAGATTCAGGTTTTCTTGGAAAAAAAGCCAGATCCTGTTCAAGAATCGAAAGCAGCCCTCGATGCCCTGTTCAATCCAGGCAAATTCTTTCTCTGGTGGAGAGGCAAAGAGGATGAACAGCCTGAGGGAGTCTGCGCCGTACTTTTCAACCATATCATCAGGATCGACGACATTCCCCTTGGACTTGGACATCTTGGCTCCATCCTTGGTGACCATTCCCTGGGCCAAAAGTCGAGGAAACGGCTCCTCTATCTTTGTCAGGCCGAAATCCCTGAAAAACTTGCAGAAAAACCGAGCATAGATGAGATGGAGGATGGCGTGCTCCACGCCACCAATATAAATATCGACGGGCAGCCAGTAATCGGCTGATTGAGAACGGAACGGAAGCTCGTCGTCTTTGGGCGCGGTGTAACGGAAATAATACCAGGAAGAGTCAAAGAAGGTATCCATGGTGTCTGTTTCTCGACGGGCTTCTCCTTGACAGCGGGGGCAGGTTGTCTGGACAAAACTCTTCACTTTGGCCAGGGGAGATCCTTCCTCGCCTTTAAACTCGACATCTGCGGGAAGAAGGACGGGCAAATCTTCGTAGGGCACAGGGATAATCCCGCACCCCTGACAGTAGATGATGGGGATGGGTGTGCCCCAGTATCTTTGCCGGGAAATCCCCCAATCCCTGAGGCGGTAGAGAGTGCTCTTTTCCCCAAAACCCCTTTCTTCAGCATACTGAATCATCTCCTCCATGGCTTCCTGGGACAGCTTACCCGAGAAAGGACCAGAATTGACCACGACGCCATACCCTTCGAAGGCCACTTCCAACCTTTCTGAGGGAGATTCACCTTCGGGAACAATGACGACCTCGACAGGAATCCCGTATTTCTTGGCAAAGTCGAAATCTCTCTGGTCATGGGCTGGCACAGCCATGATGGCTCCTGTGCCGTATTCCATCAAGACATAGTTGGCGATCCAAACAGGGATCTCTTTATTGGTATAGGGGTTGATGGCTTTTTTGCCTGTGTCAATCCCCTCCTTCTCTGCTTCACCCAAATCTTTTTTGAACCGGCGTTCGTTGATGTTGCTTTCTATCCACTTCTGGTGCTTTTCTCTGTCATCCGAATCCGCGATTAATTCCTGGCATAAAGGGTGCTCAGGCGAGAGGACGACAAAGGTGGCTCCGTAAATCGTATCCACCCGGGTGGTAAAGACTTCGATCGACCGGGACGACCTGATGAGGGGAAAATCAATGCGGCCCCCAGTGCTTTTTCCGATCCAATTTTTCTGCATGAGCAGGACATGATCAGGCCACTTTTCCAGTTGCTCGTGCCCGGACAGGAGTTCTTCGGCATAATCCGAGATCTTCAAGAACCACTGCTCCATTTCCTTCTGTCTGACGGTCGTCTCACAGCGCCAACATTTATCCCCGATGACCTGCTCGTTGGCCAGGACTGTCTGACATTCAGGACACCAGTTGATCCAACTCTTCTTCCGGTAGGCCAATCCTTTCTCGAACATCTTTAGAAATATCCATTGGTTCCATCTGTAGTATTCGGGAAGACAGGTGTTCACCTCCCGGGACCAGTCATAACTGAACCCCAACCTCTTTAATTGCTGCCTCATGTGGGCAATATTTTCCAAGGTCCAGGCGTGGGGATGGATACCTTGGGTGATGGCGGCATTCTCGGCGGGCATACCCAAAGCATCCCAACCGATGGGATGAAGGACATTATACCCCTTCATGAACATGTACCGAGCGATCACATCACCGATGCAGTAATTGCGTGTCTGACCCATGTGGATCCGCCCTGAAGGATAAGGGTACATCTCCAGACAGTAATACTTTTCCTTGGGCGAATCCTCGTCAGATTTATAAACCTCTTCGGACTCCCAGGCCTTCTGCCATTTTTTTTCGATCTTATCGAATTGATAGTCTTCTTTCTGATTCATTATCGGATTTATCCTGTCTTCTTAAGGGGTCAGGCTAGTCAATATTAGATTCATCGCCGCTAAAAGTCAAGGCGATGGGGCAAGCATCACTTCTCCCTGATCCTTAATAGTATTTTGGGATGGTTCCTGTCACGGGAGTGCTCCTTGGTCTGTCCCTTAAGCCTCTTGACAAAGGAAGGAATTTCGCCAAGAATGAGGCCTGAAACTCTGGTCCATCAAGGCTTTTGACAGCCTCCGTCTTGAGCGAAATGTAAACATGGCCATCCTCGAAGTCAGTCATCTCTCCGCCGGGTATGAGAAAGATGTTGTTCTCAAAAACATCTCCTTTACTCTGGAGGAAGGGGAATTTGTCTCCATTCTTGGGCGGAACGGCTCGGGGAAGAGCACTTTGATTAAGGCGCTTCAAGCCTTGCTTAAAAACACATCAGGCCGAGTTCAAATCAACGGTCAAGACATCCTGACCTTAAAGCCCAGGCAACTCGCCAGGATGATTGCTTACGTCCCTCAGATATTCGACTTCCCGTTCGAATTCAATGTCGAGGAGATCGTCCAGATGGGGAGGTATATCCATCAGGGTCGGCTGGCGGGCTCCTCGCCGGGGGATATCCGAGTGATCGAGGAGGTCATGCAACTCCAACAGGATTAACATCTCAAGGGAAAGAAAATCGCCCATCTCAGCGGAGGGGAGCGTCAGCGCGTTTTCATCGCCAGAGCTTTGGCTCAAGACACCCCCTTGCTGTTTCTCGATGAGCCTAG
>SMTZ1_10000216_pt1 | contig 49622 bp, 53 predicted proteins | sample DeeMarSWOR136_30_FD_25667 | JGI IMG/M metagenome (IMG submission 25667) | reverse complement strand
ATTCCAATGCTGGTTCTAGTGCTTTTGTATGAAAGATTAGCATCTCAGTACTAAATCCCGTAAATCCACTCCGACCAACAGGGCTCGAATCCCCGTAGACATATGCGGTGTGAAAGAAGGCTTTGAGAAGACGGACATCATCACGTTGGGCTACGGTAAGGTGCTTATCCACAAAATTGGAATGGTGCGGCGTCCGATCGACGGCAGTGATTGGACCATTATTGACAATATAGTCTTTGGTTAAATCGAAGCAAAAAACGATATCAACCTTATAATTATCAATTTGAGCTATCACATAGGGATGCTCCGCATAAGCAATTTCGACTTCTTTGGATCCCGCACTTCTTGCAGCATTAACAGCTATATCCTTCACCATTTTTTTAAGCAAACGACGAATCACGGGTTTTCTAATTTTCTTGTCTTCAAGTGAGTGCGATAAGATTGACACCGGTAATCCAACGAATATATCCAGCTCTTTCCAACCACGAAGCTGTGTCTGTTTTCGACCAGACGAACCTTCTAAATTAATAAACGCAACAGTGATTTTCTGATCTTCTGCTTCTAATTCAATAGCCTTACGAACCTTATCAAAAACAAAGGATGATTCTTGAATATCAGACTCGGTTGGGCGAATTTCGTTCAGACACTTAAGCCATATAGTATTAGGAATGGACATCGAATGGTTTCTTGGCGACTATGCTTTTAAGTCATAAAGTCTAAGCCCTATTTCGAGGGAGCTCTACAGATGTTAGATGAAGTTGATTTGCAGATTCTCCAAGTCCTCCAAACCAATTCGAGAATCTCATTCTCTGAGTTAGGACGGAGTGTTGGGTTAAGCGCAACTGCAGCCCGAAATCGAATCAACAGTCTTGTCTCTCGAGGAATAATAAGAAAGCTGGGTGCAGAACTCGATTGGGCAAAAATTGGGTGGCCAATTCAATCCATATTATTAATCCGCACAGAGCATGGTAAAGCTGAAGCGGTTACAAAGCAACTCCACAAAATCCCTCAAATCCTTTCGATAACCAAGACCGCTGGAAATATCGATTTGGTTGTCCGCTTTCTTGCAGGTGGTATTTCAGATTTCACAACATTTCTTCATAAATCGCTATCAAAGATTCCTGGAATCACAAGTATTGATACTTTAATGGTACTCGAAGAAGTAAATAATACGCCCCCACTCCAATTTGAAACACTGTAGTTTAAAACTCCCGTGCTCTTATTTCTCCATTCGGAACTGATTCTGCAAAAATCTGAGCCTGAAATTTTAGAATCTTTACTCCAGGATCCAAATAGCAACTGGGAGGAAGTCCAGCTTTTTGGCAACAACCCTGTAAAAATTCTTCAGCATTCCAACCTTGTTCGGGGGCAACTTGTGGAAGTAGAAGGCCTCGGTGCCAGCCTCTTCCCTGAACAATTAGACCATCAGTACCAATCGTGATTTGATTAGAAAGCTTGGCCCTATCAGTCGTCAAGATTTCCTGAGGTAATGTTAGAACGCTGGTTTCTACAAGGATGGATTCCAATTCATCGGCACGTACAGGAGGAAATCGGGGGTCTTCGAGCGCAGAACTCAATGCCGCTTGACGTGTAGCCTCAAGTAAAGAAATCGATTGGTGGTGACTATCTGGTCCAGGTTGTAAATGACCAATACAGCCTCTCAATTCCCATTTCTGATCATTTCGTGGATGTCGTTTTTTCAGCGTAACGAAAACACCGCGATGCTCCGTTAACGCCTCTGAGGGGGATTTGGGGAAGGTTGCCTTTTGATTATAGAGGATAAAATGTTCAATGGTTTGTCGAGCAAACCTAGTGAGTACAATTCCATCTTCAAGTGTCAGGAGTCTAGCCATCGCTCTGTCTCCCAAATACTTTCAAGCAGCTTTTTTTGGGTTGAAATGACTTGCAACTAATTTCACAAGACTACGTCTAATGAGAATGCTTTGCATGAACTCTTTTTTCATTACGGGTAAAAGGTGTTGGTGTTCGCGTAGCAGTAATTTCGCGGCCTCACCAACAGTCATCTCAGGAGTTGTAGTCAAGTCCGTCCTTGTAAGAATGTTTGATACAAGAAACTCTCGTAATCGTGCACTCTGGTACTTGGCGGGAATTTCCCGTCGAAACGCGGCAAATCCGAGCGCTAGCCGCTTCTTAGTAACCAACCCAACAACCTTCCCTTCGTCAAAAACAGGGAGCCCAGGCATTTTTTCAGCTAGCATTAACTGCCGGGCATGAACTACTCGGTCTGTGGGGCTCACACTGATTGGCTTTTCTAATTCCAGGTCCTGCACCCTAATATTGGTAATATCTTGACACTGTCTCACGAAATGCTTATTGGTTATAATGCCCACAACTTCCCCATCTTTTACAACGGGTAATGCCCGCTCTTGGCGTTGCAGAAGTAACTTTGCTGCCTCAAACATATCCAATGATGGGTCAACGGTTTGTGGATTAAACTCCATGACTGAGCTGATATGAATGCTTGCAGGTGATAATTTGCCTGCGCGTGCAGATCCTAATCGATCAACAAGGTCTAGTTCTGTGATTAATCCAATTAAGCGGTTTTCCTCTGTAACAGGAATTGCAGATATCCCTAGCTTCTCCATGATGTCTAATGCAGTGGGGACTGTTTGATCTTTATCGATCGTCTTTACAGGGCTTGCCATAACATTCTCTACTTGCACCAACCTCACCTCGATATAGAATATTTTCAAATTACCTTGAAAATACTTTGGCTTTTCTATCTCAATTGATAATAAGTGGTTCCTTAATCACTTATGAAGTCAACCGGGCCTGGAGGCAACATAGCAATTATCTCGTCAATACTTAGGGCATGAACTTGGTCTTGTAGGTTTTCAGGAACTTGATCGGCAAATTGCTTGCGTATTCGTTTTGCGGCATCTGACGTTTTCATCTTTCCGGGAATAAGTACAACAAAGACTTCACTGTGATGTTGAACCGCGGGTTCAGGTCCGGCAATGATGATTGGAAAACCCTCTTCTACACTCAGTCCTACTGCAACACGAACGGTTGCATTTCGAATATAGTTTCTGTCACCCCTAACCATCACGGAACCCTTTGGAAGAAATTCTCCTGATGGCGCACTCAACGAAACTTGGTTTTGCTTCACCCAATAGGTATCTGCTGTACTCCACCCCGCTTTCCATGCACGTGAATAACTAACGGCAAAGGCGGCAATTTCAAGAAGTTCATTATCCGTAACTTCTCGCCCCTGGGTTTTCGCAATCACTATGGGTGCCCCTGCGAAATCAGCATGGAAGAATAAATCCGGTTCTTCAAGATACTTGCGGATTAATTGCTGGTTGCTTCCAGCGTCCCGTCCTCCAAGAACCAGCATACCATGAGATGTTCGAAACCATCTAAATTTCTCATACCAATGCCTTCTTCGCCGTGTAACTAGTTTTTCGGATTCTACCTTAACTAGTTCATCTTCTCGTTTTTCTCGGAGTGTTGCAATCTTGGCTTCTGTGTCATCGATTGCGATAGTCGCACCTTTCACCTTCTTTTCCAGCTGTTTACTACGCTGAAAGAGCTGGTTAGCATTATCTGTTGCAGATAAACGGATATCCAAAGTTAATGGTAACTCATCTAAATTAACATGGATACGACCTGCATGCTTGTTGATTTTGACAAAAATCATTGCCGCTGGTATTTGTTTATGTTTTCCATCTTCGAGGCGTTTGGTGATATCATCCCAGGATAGATTCTGTTGGCGTGCATCTCGAACTGTAGCTAGAAGTTCTTCAACGATATTGAGATGTTGGTAGATCGCATTTGCTGCGTCACGGCTAGATGCGGCACGGGACCGCATATCATCTAGGTGTTGTTCCTGTTGGGTTCGTAGCCGTTGGAGTTTTGTTAGTTCCTGTTGATACTTGTCTTCCACAATCTCAACAGCCGTATCTTCCTTTCGTGTTGAATAGAAGCTATCTAAAGCCTCATTGAATGTTGAAAACTTCTTCATCCGGGTATTTGAGTAAAGGCTGCTTTCGGTAACTATGACCCTTGTGGGTTCATCCTCTTCGTCGAAGATTATCCGAGGATTAAGTGGTTCTTCTGTGAGAATACGGAAATACTCTTGCATCCCCTGGTATAGTGTTTCTCTCTGATTTGCTAAAAGACTTGAGGCACGTAATTTGGGATCGAGGTTTGCACGTGCCAAGATTTCTTCAACCGTGGTGCCGCTCATATTCAGATTTCGGGCTAGAGTCCGAACCAGCTCATGGTCTGATTCATCAAGAATAGTGTTTAAGTCCTCCGAGGATATGTTCCGGGGATCCATCGCTCGAAGTGGGGGAAACTGGAAAGAGGCTCCTCGAACAATATCGCGATCCTTCATCCGACGAAACGTCATAGCTGACACAATTCTGTCCTTTGGATCCAGTAGAATCGCATTTCCACCACCGAAAAGTTCAATCACTAACGTGAACCGTTTTTCGGGTGGTCCAGCACGGAGGTACACTACACGATCAAAGTCGTGCTGTTCAATTTCCGAGACTTTATGATCACGGAGTTGTTTCCGTAACGCCTTACAGAAAGCTCGGAGCTTCGATTCCCGTTCATAGGTAAGTGCAGTGAGGTGCATTCGTTTACCCGGCTCGATTACCAGCCACGTCTTATTTGGTGAATCAGAACTGAATTTAAAAAGCAATGTACCGTTAAGTTGATAAATATTCAGAATCCATTTGCCGATTAACTCATCCTTGATTTCGCGTAACATAACGAAAACATCAGATGCGGACATTCCAGAACTCACGGAGGTTCACCCTTGCCGAAGAAACCAATACCTGAAGAACCATTGCCATGGAATCAATTTTGGCGTAGCAAAATTACTCCTGAAGACCTAATCTACTACACGCGACTTATCTTCGCCTTTATTGGAGCAGCAATTGCCTTAGCCTTTAACTTTTGGGGTCCCTTGGGACTCGTAGGCTTTTTTTTGGGAGTTATATTTGTCGTCGTGTCCTATCTCATTCCAATTTATGTTTTGGGCGTTAATCCTGAAGAAGTTGGTGGGCATGGAAAAGGGCTCATGAAGGGTCTGGGCACAGGATTGCTAATGTTTCTTGTAGTGTGGTTCTTAGTGTTCAATTTCGTCTATTACTACACAGCCCTACCTCCTTGAACGACATTAAGGATTTCGCTTAATAACTGAATATTGTTTGAGGAAACCTTAATAGGCGCCCTTCCCCAATGAAGTTTTAGACAGTTTTCCACCGAGGGAGTTAAGTGAAACTGGATGACAAGGATCTACATATCCTCTCTTTGCTCCAACAAGATGGTCGAGCGAAGTATACACAAATTGCCAGAACATTGTCGAAGGCAATGGATCAGAGCATTCCAGATACAACAATTTTGTTCCGCATTCGTAAACTTCAGCAAGCAGGGGTGATTAAACGCTTCACCGTGAGCGTTGATCAAGAAATGCTTGGCTATACCGTATCTGGTGTCATGTTCATCGAAATTGGTGGTCACATTTTACGCGATATAACGATAGAACACACTCAAAAAATCAAAGCGGAACTTGAAAGCCGGCCTAATGTCATCTTTCTTGCGTTAAATGAAACTGAAACCGGGATTTTTGCGTTTATACTCGGTAAACAAACACAGGATCTTCAAGAAATCTTTGACAAATTAAAAGACAACCCTGATGTGGTTGATGCAAGACTCTGGTTTCTAAAAAAGCCCACAAAGGGGGACAATCTGATCGGTACAGGATTACCTATCAATGGAAAGGAGGAAAAAGCCGATGTCTGAGACATCTGAACGGGTGAAAACAGGCATTCCTGGGTTAGATGGAATCCTTCATGGTGGATTCATACCAGGAAGTAATGTACTCGTCTCTGGTGGAGCAGGGACGGGAAAGACGATCTTCTGTATGCAGTTTCTCTATTCAGGGGCGATTAATTTCGGAGACAGTGGTGTCTTTGTCACCTTGGAAGAGCGACCGAAAGAGTTACGCCACGAAGCAACACGTTTTGGATGGAACTTCGAAAAATTGCAAGAAGAAGAAAAACTGATTATCGTTGATGCTGCCTCAAGTAAAGCTGGACTACCGACAACTGAACCGCACGCTATTCGAACCGGACTTGATATCAACGCTCTTGCTCAAGAAATCTATCGAGTAACAAAGCGAATCAACGCACGTCGAATCGTCATCGATTCTGTGTCGGGTCTTGGTATTCGGTTTGAAGGAATTGCTGCCGTACGAAATGCCATATTCAAACTTTCAAGCCTTCTCCGAGAGCTTGGGGCAACATCTATCATGACGTCAGAAGTGGCCCAAGGCTCGACTGGTTTTAGCCGATATGGAGTTGAAGAATTCATTGCTCAAGGGCTAATTATTCTCTCTCTCACTGAACAAGATCGAGAGCTTCGAAGAAGCCTCGTAGTTCGCAAAATGCGACAAACCGGTCATAGCCTGAAGCGGTTCCCCTTCGAAATCAGCAGTTCGGGGCTGGTTGTAATGCCAGGCGGCGAACTTTAGACAATCCGCCCACTCATAGGAATACACTTGTTAGAATCACCAAATTAGTGTAAACCAAGAATATGTAGCTAACCAGTGGGATCTCTACTTGCCTCCACTGGTTATTTTTAGTTATTGAAGGAGAAAATCGTCGTGTGAACCAAAATATCTTCCTCTCTGGTTTCTGTGCTCTTTCTTCATTACGGGATATGCGGTTCCAGGCCAATCTGTTCTGAAACAGAAGCCATATACTATGTATTCCCACTAATAGAAATCCACCAACTAAAACGACGAATGGCGCGATTAGAAGCCAGAGTGGTTCTAATAATATCCAAGGATAGAGCAACGAGATTATGAGTATGGCTTTTCCGTCTGCTCCGCCAAGAACACCAAGTCGGAAACTAGCTATCACAAGGAAAAATACCAACACTGCTTGGAAACTGAACAACAACCACAAACCTGTTGTTCCAACCCGATAAATTGTGAAGGGCAGGGCAAACAAACCGATTAACCAAATCCAATTAGATACTTCTCTTGTCTGATAATCTCTAATCGCTGCAATTAACAAGAGGAGGAAAACGAATACCGTGGTTACAATTGCAAGAAGTAAATCCACTAGTTACCCTCGACATTATAATTTGTCTTCTACATTTAAGAGCCCAACTAACTGGGTAGATCATTCTGCAGTAATTCTTCTCTGTCGTAAGAATCGGATATACAGGAAAATCCCTAAAATAACAAGTGCCCCTATCTGGACCGCTAAGCCGACTGCAAGCAGAAGCGGTCCCGCACTGGTGATCCCTGATATTTTGCCTACAAAGACAACCCCTATACCACTAAGTAGTAGGATAAAAATGAAAATCGACTCAAGAAGGGTTCCAAATCGACTGAGTAGTGATCGAAGACGAGATCTTTCGGGTGTCAAGTTTTTCATCACCATTACTTGCGAATTAAGCAGTTTGAAAGGGAGTTTGAGCAGTATCTTGATTAGCATATAAATGTACGCTACGTCGCTAGACCTTATCGGTTCTGAAATGGGAATGTGCAGCACTTCTATACTGCATTAATTATTACTTGTTTCACAGCAGGTTCGCATACCTTTCGAACACCATGCTCACCTGGTTCATAGTGGCTTTTGATAAGCCCTGCTTGTTCAAGGATCTTGACTTGAGCACTAATATTTGCCTCAGTCTGTTTTAATGCTTTGGCGATTCGGCTGACATCCATACTTTTGTCACGAAGAAGAGAGAGAATCTTCCACCTTGTTTTGCTGGAAAGCGCCTTAGCCACATGCGGTACATCTTCATCGGGCACTTCAAATCGTTCCTTCAATTTTTGGACTCCCGCCACAATAGTAAATGTGATGAAACAGTAGCCAATTCATCGGGCTCCCTAATATACGTTTCCTATTTAATTAAGCGGAGAGCTATCTAAAACATTTAATCACCATGTTGAAGGTTTTTCCATTAGATTCGGATGCGAACACTAGGGACTCATTAAAGTCGCCTGATAATTAGAGTCAGCATCACAATATACCTAATATTTTTTCACAATGAGATGCAAGTTCACGTGATTGATGTGCATCGTTTAGTAAAAATACTGCCAGAACTTCAACCAGAAGAAATTCAAGTTCTTCAAACTCTCGAAGAAATGACTCACCGATTCAAGTATGCCCCTGTCGAGGAGATAAAAAGCCGAATCGCAATTGACGGGGAAGAGGTATTGTTTCTTCTGAGCAAACTCAATAAAAAGGGTCTAGTTCAAAGGAAAAAAGAACGCTATCTCGGCTATCTGATTTCTCAGGTTGGATATGATGCTCTTGCCCTTTATGACCTAGCTCAAAAGGATGTGATTATTTCCCTGGGACAACCTTATGGTGTAGGAAAAGAGTCCACTGTTTACCGTGCTCTCGATGTAGGTAATCAAGAGGTGGCTGTGAAATTTTTAAGATGGGGTCGAACAAGCTTTCGACGAGTTCGGCGTCTCCGCACCCTTAAGGGTAAATCATTGCATTCCTGGATGGACTTCAGCCAACGTGCCGCAACACGTGAATTTGCTGCGCTTAAAATACTCGAAAACGCTGGAGGCAAAGTTCCTAGACCAATAGCTGTAAATCGGCATGTCATTGTAATGTCAAGCATTTCAGGCGTATTGCTGCTGAATATTTCCGAATTGAACAACGCCCAAGATATTCTCGATCAAATAATTCAGCAAGTCCGATTAGCTTATCATAAGGCGGAGCTTATTCATGGAGATCTCAGTGAATACAACATCTTTGTTAATGAAAACAATGAGATTACTCTCTTTGATTGGCCCCAATGGCAGCCTTTAACACATCCTAATGCTTTATGGTTGCTCAGACGAGACCTAAGGAATATAACCACATTCTTTAGACGGAGATTTCGCATTATCTCCGATGTTGAAAAAACTCTTGCAAGGGTGATAGCCAATCCAAATGAGAAAAAACGGAATGATTGAGAGAATTCAAACAATTGTTGGTTTCGATATTCTTCCCCAAAGTTCGCCATCAGCGCGAAAACAACCGCGTTATGCTCTGGCTATCCTAAAAGGAAATCATGTTGAAACCGTTGGCTCAGTTAGGCGCAACGAATTATTGGCAAAGGTTCGTCAAGTGAAACCCGATATCCTTGCGACTGATAATTTGCTTGAGATAGCTTCTACCGAAAAAGGCGTAATTGATTTTCTTTCTAAAATTCCACTAAAAACGCGGATAATTCAGGTAACCGGGTCCCCAGTCCACGGGATGACTTCATTATCAAAGTTATCGAGAAGACATGGATTTGGAGACAAGAAACACCTAGCACCTAGTGAAGCTGCAACTATAATAGCTCAACTTGCCGCTTTAGGTGTTGGAACGGAGATTTCTGCTTTAGCTCGGGAAACTCAAATCATAGTCTCGCGATCGAGAAATATTGGTCCAGGTGGTTTTTCTCAAGCCCGATTTCAAAGGCGAATGCATGGATCTATCCAGCAGGTTGCACGAAATATTATTGAAAAACTTTCGAAATCCCAGATGGATTTCGATCAGTTTGAGACACGGACATCCCATGGATGGTCCCGCTGTGTAATACACGTTTATGATTCTATTGATAATGTGACCAAAATTGTCCACTCAGAAATAAATCGTATTGCAGGTGTGGCAGTTCGAATATCACCCGTGAAACACCGTTCTATTTTGTATCTTCAAAAAAAGGATAGGCGTGAGGAGTTAAGCCCCCGTCAATCGTTGGTTGTTGGCATTGATTCGGGAACAACCGTCGGGATAGCCATTTCAGGCATTTCGGGGCAAATTATTGCTCTTCATAGTGGCCGAGGGATGTCGCGGGGGGATGTGATCCGATATCTAGTCAATTACGGAAAGCCGATACTTGTCACTGCCGATGTGTCACCACCCCCAAACTTCATCGAAAAACTGAGCACCACCCTGCAAGTACCCCTTCATGTACCAGACAGGTTACTTTCAGTAGTTGAAAAGCGTGAATTAGCAAAATCATTGACTAAAGACTCTGAGCTTCAACCCCGAAACGCCCATCAGCGGGATGCTTTAGCCGCCATAGGTAATGTCTTTCTAACTTATGAACGTAAGTTGAAACTTCTCCGAACTCGAATAGACGAGAGCGAAAAGCAGCATTCGGTAGTTGAAGCCACCAAGGTGATTTTGCAAGGGGGCTCCATTCATGAGGCTCTCGACCAGTCCATAAACTTACCTGAAGTAGAACCATTTGAAACTGATTCCCCCAAACCCGCTAGCAGCACAGGGAAAATTCCTACGATTAAAGAGCTTCAAGAGTGTATTCAACAGTTACAGCGACAAGTTGGCTCGCTCACACGCCAATTGGAATACGAGAAACAAAAACTTGTCAAAAAGGAAGCGACAATTCGGGAAATCGAAGAGGAATCCCGGCAAACTGAGCGCCAACTGAATCGGGTTTTGAATCTTGAAGAACGCGAACAGAGACGAAATGAAGTAATCCGAAGAAAGAATGAGGAGATCGCTAGGCTCCGACAAAGAATCGAAAAAGCCGATAAAGAACTTGAAAACGCCAAGCATACGATTTCAAACTTGAAACTAATGCGACGCCTTGAAAACCTCGGGGAAGTACAACCTGTTCCCGTGCTTCCACATTTTTCGCAAGATGACATAAGACGAATAACAACTCGCTATTCAAAGAAAAAAGGAAAGATCATTTTAATCCAGGATCCAAGTGGTGGTGGCAGTTCTACTGCAGAACAATTGATCGAATATGGTGTCCAAGTAATCATAACAAACGGAACGATGTCACATTTGGCACTCGAACAGTTCACTGCCTCCCATATTCCGGTTATCGAAGCAAAGAAACTACGGATTACGCTGGTCGATGAATTTGCGGTTGTTGATGTAACGCAATTAGAAGAAGAGATTAGAATCTGGCAAGAAGGTCATAAGGTTACGGAACGAGAGGAAGCCGCAGATGCGTTAGAACGTCTTATAGAGGCATATCGGCTCGAAAGACGAAATGAAGAATCAGGGCGAAAATAATTTCCTAAGAAAACAGAGCCTAGTCTTTGTTTTCCCAGATAATTTGGGTAAGATCGGGTTTAATATATAGGATGTTGTTCCCCCGAATCAACACCTCACCGAACTTTGCAGTGGGATTACCATCCATGAGCTCCTCTGCACCTTCCAAAACGAGGTTCATGTACATATCAATCTCCTTCAGGCGACCTCGATATTCTTTTCCATCCTTGAGTTTAATCAAAACTAAGTTATTTGTAGCCTTTTGCAGGATTTTGATGGGCTGGTTCTCCACGGTTTTCAACCTCGAAGGTAGTCCTGCTAATTGTTATTTGCCACTTAAAGCTAACGGTCAGATAGGTAGGCAAGGGAACGAAATTGGTTTAATTCATATCAGTTGAAACACTAAACCATCATCCTCATCGGCAAGTTTTTCAAACTGTGAAATTAGGGCGACATCGGCTTTGATATTCGATTCGAGTTCATCAAGGGGCAGGGTCTTTGAAAGACTAGTAATTGCACACCGCCCTTCTTTTTGTAACACTCGAATCAGTTCTGCCAATCCTTGATTAATATCTGTGAAGTTCTGTATCACAGTGATGCTGACAACTGTGGGAACACTATGATCCCGGAAGGGTAAGGCTTCAGCTACGGCACACACTAAGGACACGATTCGGTGTTCATATTTCTCCTCCTTAATCTGCTCAGCAGCAAACCTTAACATCTCAACAGCACCATCAACACCCACTATCGGAGAAAATTTGATTAGTGAAGGTAAACCAATTCCTGTTCCGATTCCCACATCAATGATAGGGCCTTCAATTAGAAATGGGGTTATTGCTTGATATTTCATCCGTTGAATCTGGCGATAACGAAGATGGTAAGTGGGTGCTGACTCGTTATACAATCTAATCTTGTGCACAATTTCTATCAATGAGTGAATACTTATTTAGTCATATTGGGTGACTTCGACAAGAATGACCTTGCCTGAGCATAAATATTCAGTTAACGACAAAATTTGGTTTCTACATTCGCCTTCACTTAAAAAAGCCGAAACAATGCTCAACAATGCTCTATTACAAAAAAGGCTTATTCAAATCATCGGTACCTGCTTTGTCGAATATCAAGGTCGTGCCCGCTCTGTGCTGACAGAAGGAGAACGCCTAATAATTCTGAAACGTGATGGGAGCATTTTAGTTCATAAAGAAAGTGGAGTCGAACCAGTAAACTGGCAGCCACCTGGGGCGACCATTAAAGTCACCTTTGAAAATGACACACTCTTCTTATTTGCTAACCGTGCAAAGCCACGCGAAATAGTTCGAATCGAATTCTACTCTCTCACCATGATTAGCGCTGCATTGATTGAAGATCCCGGCGAATTTAATATGTATCTAACCGAAGCTGAAATGCAACAGATTCTCAGCGCTCATCCCGAACTGATCGAACCAGGGCTCCGAAAAATTCAACGTGAAAGACAGGTAGCACCTGGTTTCATCGACATCTTCGCCCGTGACAAGGAAGGACGTCTAGTAGTCGTTGAAATAAAACGCCGTAGAGCTGATAGCGAAGCAGTTCATCAATTACACAGCTACATGAAAAGCTTCCAATCTCATGAATCAACTCAACTCCGGGGTATTCTCGTTGCGCCCAGTCTCACTAAGGGTACCTATGCGCTGCTAGAAAAACTCGGCTTAGAATACAAAAAAATCGAACCGCAACAATGTGCGACCTACCTTCATCAAACTGGGTCACATAAAATCACAGATTTTCTTTCCGATTCCGAAGAGCCGCAAGACTAGTTGATACACGACCAAGCGATTTGTCGAAATGCTTCTGTCACGCCCTGCCCTTCTTTGGCGCTGGTCTCAAAATACCCCCATCCCAATTGCTTTGCATATTCCATAGACTCCTCGGTTGAAGTTTGACGTTGATCCACTAAATCCACCTTATTTGCTATCAACACTGTCGGAACAACACCCGTTACCTGTGACACCTCTGTATACCACTGCGGTATATTATCAAATGTCTGACGACGAGAGCTATCAAAAACTAAAATAATACCAGCAGCGCCACGGTAAAAAACGGGACGAACAGAACTGAAGTGTGGCTGTCCAGCTAAGTCCCACAACTGTAAGCGCACCAATGTATCCCCGAAATCCAACTCTTTCACTGCAAAAGACGTACCAACAGTCATTATGTAGGACTCTCGAAAATGTCCCTCGGTATAGCGGATGATGAGGCTGGTTTTGCCTACAGCTCCATCACCTACGACACACACTTTGAGTACGTATTGTCGTTGTTGTACACTCATGTAGCCTTGCTCCTAGCGAGGGCTGGGTTTGTCTGACTTACGTTTGTAGCCATATAGAGCTTTCGTTCAATTTTAGTCTCGACTGTTTTTTATTGAATATTTGTTAGAGGAGGAAGTGTCATTGATATAATGTTTTTAATTTTACAGCCCGTAACATACAGTTACATAATCTGTTGACATCGGAGTGTCGAAACCTATTACTTCTGAGCCTGGACTAATCAAACCGGCAGAATACTAGAGTAAAGGATAATGCTTAGCGAGAATCGGCTTAACAGCTTCATCGAAGAATAATTCGCTTAATATTAAATCTAGAATGAAGTTTCCTTTTTCGAACCCTCATTCAATCAGTTGAATTGACTAGTTCATTATTATTGCCCAAGACTTTTTATTCGATTGAAGAATGGTAGGGTCACGCTAGGAATTAATGGAGCAACAACATAAATGCCAGTTTCAGAGCTTCCAAAGAAATTTGATTTTCTCTCATTAGAACAGGAGATACTGGAGTTTTGGCAGAAACACCAAGTGTATGACCTAGTCAAGGAGATGCTTAAGGATCGCCCAGTATTCCAATTCCTGGATGGTCCCCCCTATACGACCGGTGCTATTCATCTTGGAACTGCTTGGAACAAGATAATGAAGGATCTGGTTCTGCGGTATCAGCGGATGCGAGGGTTCCGCGTGATCGATACTCCAGGGTTTGACATGCATGGATTACCCATTGAAGTGCGTGTTGAGAAAGAACTAGGCATCAAATCGAAACTGGATATTGAAAAAACAATCGGGGTTGACAAATTCACTCAAAGATGCCAAGAATTTGCTCTCTCGAATTTAGATACCATGACAGAGCAATTTAAGCGATTAGGCGTCTGGATGGATTGGAATCGCCCCTATCGAACATTAGATAATCCCTACATTGAAGGCACATGGTATCTGATGAAAAAAGCCCATGACCGCGGCTTCTTGTACCGGGGGCTCCGTTCGATTGATTGTTGTGTTCGGTGTGAAACAGCCATCGCAAAGCGTGAACACGAGTACCGCACAATTGAAGACTATTCAATTTGGGTCAAGTTTCCAGTCATTGATCGATTACACGAGTTTATCGTCATTTGGACAACGACACCTTGGACGTTACCTGCCAATATGGCGGTGATGGTACATCCTGAATTCCAATATGTCCGAGTTCAAGTTGACAAGGAAGTATGGATACTTGCAAAGGGACTTGCGAATGTTATTCTCCAAGGTCTCTTAGACAAGCCGTACAAGGTTATTGAAGAAGTAAAAGGTTCAGATCTTGTCGGTCTCCGTTATGAACATCCTCTAGTGGATGAGGTTCCTCGTCAAGCGAAATTCCACCAAGAATCCACAAAAACTCATTCGATAGTGCCGAGCGACGAATATGTAACGCTTGAACAAGGAACCGGCCTCGTTCACATGGCCCCTGGGCATGGTCCACAAGATTTTGAAGTAGGGGAGCGGGAAGGAATCCCCATATATTGCCCAGTTACACTTTCTGGCACATTTTCTGAAGAGGGTGGAAAATATGCTCGAATGAAGGTTCAAAATGCCAGTGAAGTAATTCTCATGGATTTGCGAAAGAAGGGCTTGCTCATCCATCAAGATACCATTGAGCACGAATACGCCCACTGCTGGCGATGTGGTAGCCCCCTAATCTATCTAGCCACAGATCAATGGTTCCTCCGAGTTAGCGATCTTCGACACGAAATCATCAAGAGAAATGAGGATATCCGGTGGATTCCTGACTGGGCAGGTCACACATGGTTCCGAAACTGGGTACAAAATCTCCGTGACTGGTGTATCTCCCGCCAACGATACTGGGGTGCCCCTCTACCCATCTGGAACTGTGACAAGTGCAACCATATAGAAGTGATTGGCAGTGCAGACGAATTAACCGAAAAAAGTGGTAAGAAACTAGAGAATCTTCATCGCCCATGGGTCGACGAAGCCACATGGGGTTGTAGTAAATGTAATGGTACTATGTCTCGGGTAGATGATGTTCTCGATGTATGGTTAGACAGTGGAGTAGCACCCTGGGCAACACGATGGGCAACCTTCGGGACCATGGACTTTGATAATTGGGAAACTGCCGAGTTTGTCATCGAAGGAAAAGATCAGATTAGCAATTGGTTCAATACACTCTTCAACTCGACCATGTTGGTGGCAGACAGGGAACCTTACAGGAACGTGTATATGCATGGATTCACTACTGACGAACAAGGTCGACCCATGTCTAAATCAAAGGGCGTGGGTGTACTTCCTGAAGAAATTGTTGACAAAGTTGGGGCAGACACGCTCCGAATTTATAGTATCAAAAGTACTGGACCCGGCGAAGATATGCGCTTCATCTGGAAGGATGTTGAGGATACCCGACGCAGCATTTCGATACTGTGGAATGTCTACGTTTTTGCCACAACGTTCATGAAAGCCGCAAATTACGATCCAAAATTGCATGAATTTAAACTGAGTCAGCTTCAGGATGAGGATCGTTGGATTCTTTCTCAGTTGCACCTGCTTATCAAACAAGTCACTGAGCGACTAGATGAATACGAATTACCGTATGTCCCTCGGTTAATGGAAGACTTCGTAGTAAAGGATCTCAGTCGATGGTATATCAAACTCGTCCGTTCTCGAACCTGGGTGAGTTCTCAGGACGAAACGAAAACTGCGGCTTTCAACACCCTATATCATGTATTGCGGACTCTTCTGGCAGTTCTAGCCCCTGTCCTCCCATTCCTAACAGAAAAAATGTATCAAGCCTTGGTCCGGTCTGTTGAAACAGATGCCCCCATTAGTGTCCACATGCTATCTTGGCCATCTCCAGAGTTGAATATAATTGACTCTGAATTGAGTCAAGAAATGGAGTGGGTGTCTGAAATTGTTGATACAGTACAGCATATTCGGCAACAAGTGGGACTCAAACTTCGATGGCCCTGTCAACGCCTAGTAATTGTCCCTTCAAAGAAAGAATTCCAACTGGACCACTTCAGCAACGTAGTTGCCAGCCAATCAAATGTAAAAACTGTTCAAATCCTTAAGCAAGCTAAGGGTGGCGATTTAAAAGAGATGGAGCTCCCCTTCGCTACAGTATACCTCGACATTTCAGAAACCCCTGAACTCCGTGCTGAACGTCTTTCTCGAGATGTAATTAGACAAATTCAAGCAACTCGCAAAAAAGCAGGCCTTCATGTTACACAACGTATCGAATTGTTTGTGGCAACAACTTCAAATGATCTGAGGCAAGCAATTAAGGATACAGCTGATGCTATCTCAACGAAGGTTGGGGCTTCTCAGCTGAATATCAGTGAAGAACTTCCCGCTCTTGAATGGACCGCCAAAGATAAACTCAAATTCGCTAAGGAAAAAATCAGCTTTGCCTTCTTGGCGAAAAAGAAGTAGGTGTGCCAACACATTTAAGCTACGGAAAAACATCACAGATTTCATAAGGGCACGTGGCTTAGCCTGATGGAGCGCCGAACCGCCGTGCACTTTGCATGGGGTGTGTATGCCTTATATGGAGTCGCTCCGAACATTCGTTTGCGAAGCCTAGGTTAGCCGGAGGTCGCGGGTTTGAATCCCGCCGTGCCCACCACTCCTATTTTGCCTTTCCTTTCTTTTCAAATTTCTTTGCTACAGTTTCGAAGTCCTCGTGAAACGCCGTCTCTTTTGTTGTTCTTTTACGCACCTGTATGAATACTGGAAAACGGGTTGCTTGACCAACCACGAGGGCTTCTCCCACGCTGAGGCTCGATATCGATGTTAGGGTCGCCTTTGTGATTTTTTCTGATGTAGCACGGATATGGTCGAGATCATAGGGATTAGAAATTCGAAGAAAAATATTGGTTCCGCACTGTGAAAGGACTGTGGTTGAGAGTCGAACAGGCCGTTGGGAAATAATGCACAAAGAAAGATTATATTTCCGCCCCTCTCGCGCTATGGTTTCAACGATTCCCTTAGAAAAGGCTAAAGCCCGGCGTGCTTCGGGGCAGAATTGGTGACTTTCCTCGAGGAACACTACTGTGGGGGGAATTGCTCCATCACGCCTTAAGTTGAATAAATGGCGAAGAACAGCATCAACAATAATCTGTTTCTTTTGGAGGCTTACTGTTTCACTCATATCCAGAATGACTCCATGACCCGGTTTCATTAGCTTCTGCCATTCTGGCGTTGATGTCTTACCAAACAGGTTGTAACTTTGGAGGTTGTCGAGCCATCCAAGGAGCGCTTCTCGTGTTCTAGTATTAATTGATGGATCCTTTTCCAGGGCTGTAATCAAATCCCCCAGATCGTAAGGCTGACCTTTGCGCACACTCCGCAATGTCCGAATAATCCTTGAAAGTTCTCGAACTTGGATGGTTCCCATGTCGGGAGAATAGGCTGCAAAGGATTTTGCGTTCATATACGGTGTCGCTATTTCAACAAGAGGGCTTCGAATAACGGATAACTGTTCTGCAACCTTTGTTCCTTTGATCTCCTGGGCCTCAGCTAATCCCCCGTATTCACCATGCACATCAATGATGAGAATGGCGGGACGTCCCTGAGCAGTCTTACGTGCCAAAAGCTCCTCTATCATAACCGATGCCGCGTAACTCTTTCCTGCACCACTCATCGCCAATAACGCCACATGTTTTTGAAACATCTTAGTCAAATCAAAAGTTGCCGGGATACGATGGAACAATAGATGTCCAAGGTGAATTCCATCTTTCGAGAATCCTAGGAATCGGGAGAGTATGCTGGGATCAGGTGAGGAAACAATAGCCCCTGGCGAGGGTGGATAGGTAATTCGTTGAATCCGATCCTGTTCGAAAATTCCTAGAGGTGTTGCTTTGGCTAGGATGTATTCCCACCGATCAATGGGGAAAATTGCTCCAAATGGTTTACCCGATCTTGTAAACTCATGCACAGCGTCAACTTGGGAGAAGTAACGATTGGTTTTGTACACTTGTTCGACGTGAGCCATAACCAATCCTTCTTCAGTTTCAACAGACACATACTGTCCTACATGAACAGGAATCTGTCCCACCGTAGTGGTTGAAGTATTACGATTGCCTACTACAAATGAGATTTGTTCTGTTGACGGACCGTCTTCAGTACACACAATTGTTCCAAGCGGTTCAGCGATCATTCATTTCAACTCCTTTTATTCTAATGAAATGGCATCCTCTCTCGTCTAAGTTTCAATATACTCTCAGGATATCCAATCCGATTTGCTAGCTGTGAGAACAGAAAATCAAGATCTCTCTCAATTAATCGGGCTTGCGAATCAGCATCAATAAGAACAGTAGGGAGCGCAAACCCCTCATTATCCGAAGACATTGGCAACAACATTGCACTTACTTTTTCAACGACTCGAACTGAGTCATGGGATCCAGAGAAGACCTCAATTCGTAAAGGGTAGTCGAATTTCGCCGTTCGAAGATAGATGCAGACGAGGTTCTTGTTATCTTGAGAACTCTTAGTTAATGGTTCTGAGGTTTGGTCTTTGTTTACTTCATTGAGTCGCAGAATTGGTGAGCGCTCTCCTACATCGAGAATTCTGAAAAACAAATCAGTATCATAACAGGTTTGTAGGATGGATCGATAATCCATCTGTAATAGTGGTTTCAGCACTGGGTATCGAGAGATCAGGTGTGGCAGGATTTCACCCAGGATTCTAACAAATCGCTGACTACGACTATCTTTAACAACACCGGCAAGCAGGGTCCCAGTTTCTTGAGTTTTTTCAAAGAGGGTCTCGTACAACTGCTTGATTTGTTTATATTTCGGAGAAAACGACGAATTGCTGGATGGTCGATCACTTATATGGGGTCGTAATGAGCCATCTAAAAGAAGCAGCTCAGCTGGATGATGGTCCTGGACTCGGATTGCCAGCTCAAGTTCGGCTTTAACTCGCTCAAGGGATGCACTGACATCCGCTTCTCGCCAAGAGATGGGGTTCAATTCAACTTTGATCTTGGGTGCTATCGATTTTTCTGGAAAATACGTCACTGATACCCGATTTGATGGCGTATATTCAAAGATTGTAGCGCATGCCCGAGTAATCACCAATTCGATTCCTCGTAAGGTTTTCTTGAGCAACCCCCCATCAACTCCGCCAACCCGAAGTCCCTGTAACCCTGTGGGCTTAACTTGTCGGGCTAGCTGGTTATCCACCAGATACTTTTTTGCTAACAGGAGGTTATCATGCAAATTCAAGCTATGGCGATTTGCGTGAAGAATAGAAGCAAATGCGTTCCGTTTCTCTTCGAGAATATTAATTTGCTCTGCAATCTTCTGAATCTCCTCATCTAATACCCAAAGCTCCTGGATCGCTTTCATGTTCAGTCCTCCCGTAATTCTGTTGACTTAGAATAGTTATAGTCTAAAATTAAAGTCTGGTAAAACACTAAAAACGCAACATATGTCGATCAGTTTACCCTCTCTGGAGGACGCCCAGAATTTTTTGAATAGTCTAGTCACCGATTCTCAGGTATTGAAACACTGTCAAGCCACTCGACACAAGGTCCTCCGGATTGCTAGCCAAGTTGCTTCGAAAATATCTGTTAATCATCAGTTGCTTGAACTAGGTGCACTGCTTCATGATATCGGTCGTGCACATGTTCACGATGTTACTCATGGCTACATTGGAGGGCAAATTTTGATTGACCATGGATATCCGAACAGCATTGTGTTAATCGTAGAAAGGCACGTTCTAGGAGGATTTCGAGCACTTGAAGCAGAATCCCTTGGGCTTCCAAAACGTGATTTTCTCCCTCAGTCTTGGGAAGAAAAGATTGTGTGCGTCGCAGATAAATTGGGTGTTTTTGAATGGGATGGAATTGAATACCCAGAGAAGTGGTTGTCCAAGGTAGATGCTCGGTTTGCGAAACTTACTAAACGATACGGGGTGGCTGACCCTTTCCAAGTTTCCATGCAGCGAGCTAGAGATTATACCTCAGAATTGGTTGCACTGGTCATAGAAGAATGATGCATTAAGGAATGAAGATCATCGAGAGCATAGGAGGATAAATGATCAATGCAGTAATGAACAGTATCAGAGCAGTTAGAAGCGGAACAGTGAGATTATCAATCCCTTTCGGGCTGACCCCTTCAATCACTGTAGCAAACGATGCACAAACCAAACTAAGAACCGCTACCTGGATGATACTAAAAATTTGTAAACCACTTGTAGCAAAGATGTCCAGGAAAGCCCAGCATATCCATGCACCAAGAAAGGATGCAAAAAATACTGCAAGTGACCCTTCAACACTTCTTGTACATTTACCAATTGTATATTTGTGCTTCCCATATTTTGCACCGACAAGCGGTGCAATACCATCTCCAAGATACATAGCGGTTAGAGCCATTGCCGCAAGGACGAAGAAGGGAGTCAAAGTGGGGAGTAACGTAAAGATCGATACAAGTATCGTAATCGAGATGGCGTAAAGAAACGGACCCCAAATATGACCCGAGAGATAATCTTCCTCACGTGCCATAACTTCAAACATATTCCTCAGACTTTTCACTGGACTTTTCGGTGATGCAAGAAAAATGAGAACCAAAAAGGAAACGGCTACAATAATTGCCGCCCAAGAATTGGTATAAAACGGAACTGTAAACACTGAGAAGCCAGCGAATAAGTGGATAAACTTCCGCGTCATCGCTGGTGGATAGTTACCCAATCGCCGCAAACCTTCTCCAATGACTAACACCGAGATCACCCAGAAATAGGCGATTGCTAATACTATTAGATCAACAGAAGTGGGGAATGACTGCAGCATGCTTGATCACCTGAATCAATCGCCTCGCGTGTTGTCCTTCAATCTATTTAAAATCGTAGGAGCCATCAAAGATGCTTTAAGGCGAGACGTATTTCTATGGATATAATGAATCAAAGCGCAAATGAGAATCTGCTTCGCAATATCGCTGGGGAAATCAGTTTGGCTGAGAACCCCGGTCGAGTTATGAAGAAATGGCGTGAGCAATTTAACATAGCTCAACATGAACTAGCTGTGCATCTTAGTATTTCTCCCTCTGTAATAAGCGATTATGAGAGCGGGAGACGGAAATCACCACGGGTTGAAACAATTAGAAAATTCGCTGAAAGCCTCATCGCGATCGACGAAAGCCGTGGTGGTCAAATCGTTAGAGCGTTCGTCAGGCTCCTCGGACAAGAGATACCCTCTGAGATTCTTCTTGACATTCGTGAATTTCCCGCTGCAATTCCTGCGCAACTACTAATCGATCACCTTGAATGTAAAACGATTGTACCGGATACGATTCAGGATCGTGAAATCTTCGGATATACCACGATTGATAGTCTTCGGGCGATTCTTCAGCTTACACCAGACCAAATGGTCAAACTCTATGGAGCAACACCAAATCGCGCAGCGATTTTTACCCGTGTAAGTACAGGGCGGTCACCCATGGTTGCTATTCGTACATCACAAATGGGACTAGGTTCAGCGGTACGCCCATCGATTGTGATTCTACAGGGACCAAGAAAAGTAGACCCAGTAGCCAGCAAGATTGCCAAGGTTGAAAAAATACCTCTGTATCTATCTCTCTTCAAGGAAACTGAGAATCTTATCCGCAGACTTCGCAGTTTCAAACCAGAGGTGTAATCGGATAGTTGCACGCGCTTTACTTCGTCGGAACTGCAGGTTCTGGGAAATCAACGCTTACGAATAGCCTTGCACGATGGCTACGCGATGCTAAATTAAGCGTTGGTATTGTTAATCTGGATCCTGGTGTGTTGCACCTTCCATATGGCCCTGACATCGATGTCCGTGACTTTATCTCACTCCAAGGAGTTATGGAAAAATACAATTTAGGACCCAATGGAGGATTAATTGCAGCGATTGATCTCATAAGTTCTCATTTAGAGACACTACAAGAGGAAATCAGGGACCTTGGTGTTGATTTTCTACTCTTTGATACGCCAGGACAAATCGAGTTGTTTGCATTCCGTGAAACCGGACCAATCATTGTCTCAAGTCTAGCTGAAGAAAGTCGAATGCTCATCTACTTAGTAGATGCCGCATTAGCAAAAACACCAGCAGGGCTCATTTCCTCTCTTCTACTCGCTGCATCAGTACTGGTTCGATTTCATCTCCCTCAACTCAATGTACTATCTCGAACCGATCTACTGGATAAAGGCGATAGTGAACGATTGAATGAATGGCTCAATGATACTGATCAACTAATCTATGACCTCCAACAAACACGCAACGAGTTACAAATCGAACTATCTAGTGAACTGGTTACTTCTATCCAAACAATTTTTTCAGGTCTTGATATGGTTCCTTTGTCTGCTTTGAATATGGAAAATCTTGACCTGTTATTCTCCCATATTTCGAATATCTTGACTGGTGGAGAAGGCTTTGAACTATTTCGATAAACTTGTTTTACTAAAAGGTTTTAATTTGACAAACCTCGATGTAACAAAAACCCGGTGAACTAGATGCCAAAAATTGATGACATCATTGCACGTGCTCGAACGGAAAATCGAACATATTTGCTCGAACATGAATCAAAGACCATTATTCAAACCTACAAGCTCCCCGTAACCCAATTCAAAATAGCTGAAACCGAAGACGAAGCCGTGAAAGCAGCTGATACAATAGGCTATCCTGTTGTTCTCAAGATATTAAGTCCCGATGTTATTCACAAAAGCGATGTCGGAGGCGTAATCGTTAATGTCAAGGATGCAGATGCTGTTCGTGAAGGTTACCAATCTATCATATCAAATGTTAAGAAGCATGTGGGAAAAGCACGAATAAGGGGAATATTTGTGGAAGAGTTCGCCCCCGCTGGTGTTGAGGTTATTATAGGGGCTATAAAAGACCCTCAATTTGGTCCTGCGTTAATGTTTGGTTTAGGCGGCATCTTTGTTGAAGTACTCAAGGACGTAAGTTTCCGCGTTGCCCCAATAACAAAATATGATGCCCAGGAAATGCTTCAAGAAATCAAAGGTTACCCCATTTTGACAGGTGTAAGAGGACAAGAGCCACGGGATACAGGCGCATTAGTGGATATTCTGCTTAAGGTCTCGAAGTTAGTGATAGATTACCCCGCTATTAATCAACTCGATTTGAATCCTGTCTTTTCCTATTCTAAAGGTGCGAAATGTGTAGATGCTCGGATAATTCTGGAAGAATCCAATTAATCTCAATAGTTTTGATATTTTGTATTGTAACTACCCTTCGGTCAGTGTAAAGCTCCGTTAGTTTTAAAAATCCCTCTTCCATACACCCTCACACTCAGGAAATCACGTTAGACGTTTTCTTGTACAAGGTGGTATCGTGGCCGAGGACACGGTCTTGCAACTCGCTGAAACTAATCGGCTTACAGCTTCTTTGCGTGAGAAGCGTGATGAGCTAAACACTACAGCTCAACAGTTAGTCAAGGAAAGGGACAAACTCAACGCACAAGTTGCCGAGTGGCTGAAGAAGGCTCGTGACCACCGTGAAAAACGTGACGAATATAATCAAAAGGTTGCCGAGTTCAAATTAAAACGGGACGAAATTTACGCCAATCTTAAAGATAAGATCGATGAGCGACAAGACAACGAAAATGAACCTGAAGAAGAAAAAAGGAAACCGGCAACCCCAGTTCATGTCCTTCGCCGAAGAATCCGTGAGCTCGACTGGTCTCTTCAAACCCAAGTTTTAGATTTGAAGCGTGAACGCGAAATCATTGAGCAAATAGCAGAGCTAGAATCCGAACTCAAGGCTGCTGAAGAAGCTGTAGAAAAGCGTAAAGAGAGTGCGAAAGCTCGAACTGAAATCGATGATTTACGACTGTTGATGAATGCGCACCATAATTCAGTTCTCGAGTTTGCTCGATTATCTCAAGAAGAAAACCAGCTCATGATTGAAGCATATGCCGAAGTCGATGCTCTTCGAAAAAAGGCTGATGAATCACATCGGCAATATCTCGAAACAAGGCGCGAAGCTGATGAGACTCATCGTCGATATATTGAGTCCAAACAAAAGAATAACCGGCTAAGGAAGGAGCTAGGCGAGATACGTATACGACGGCGAGTGGAAAAAATCCAAGAACTCGAAGAGCGACTAGAGGAAAAGGCGGCTGCGGCTCTCGAAAAACACAAACGTGGGGAACGGCTCACGATGGAAGAATTCTCTCTTCTTATGAAACGTGGATTACTTTAGCGGATATTAGTGAGTGATTGGAAGCACAATATCTGCAGTGTTCTGCAAACCTCTGTTTACCTTATCCGACGTGTAAAGTAAAATTACTTCCTTTCCTAACTCCCTTGCACGGCTTAACAATAAAAGGAGATTCACATTTTCTGTTGCAATGGCAAGCGTTTCAATTTTTTCATTATAAATGAGTTCCATGGTTTCAAGAACCAAATGTATGTCGAGGTCATCGTGGATGATAACAGGAATAAAGCCTTCTTGAGCAATAATCTTAGAAAATTCTACAGCCTCCTGTTGGCGAACAACCACCTTACCTATCTTTATATCACCCATTTCGTCTAAGATTGGTCGAAGTTTAGATAGTGTCTCTGAAAGACCGGATGAAATACTACTATCAACCAATAGCGCCATTGCGGGCTTCTTACCCTTCATCTCAAAATTCTCCTAGTTACCAAATCGCCGATCTCTTTGCTGGTATGTGCGTAACGCTCGCCAAAAATCAATCTTCCGAATTTCTGGCCAGTAAACATCAGCGAAATAAAGCTCCGAATATGCTGATTGCCATAATAAAAATCCTGATAATCTTTCCTCTCCCGATGTTCGAATAATCAACTCAGGATCTGCAATCCCTGCAGTGTAGAGGTGTCTTTCTATGGTTTCATCTGAAATCTCAGAGGGTTCCAGTGTGCCTTTACTGACCTTTACTGCAATACTTCTCACAGCATCAACTATCTCTGTTCGACCACCATAGCCTATTGCCACATTCAATTGGAAATTATCATATCCTTCTGTGATATCCTCCGCTTCTTTAATCGCTGTGAGAACTGAGGGGGGAAGTAAAGTAAGCTGCCCAATCGCGCGAACTCGTACTTTATGGCGGTGGACAACTTCTGATTGAGCTACAGTTTCAAATCTTTGACGGGCTAGCTCCATAATATGTTTGACTTCTTCTTCCTTGCGTGAGAAATTTTCTGTAGAAAAGACGTAAATAGTAACGACCTTAACTCCTGCTTCAAAACACCAGTCGAGCACTTCATCAATACGGTGTGCCCCTACTGTGTGCCCAAAGCTACTATCTTGGCTTTGTTCTTTTGCGTACCGGCGGTTCCCATCTAAAATTATACCTACATGCGTTGGCATTGGCTTGTCCTTAATTTGGTGCCAAAGATACCAAGAATATAAATGATAGATAGGTCCGATTAGATTGGTCACCAACAAGTCTCCGAATAGAGCGAAAAGTTCGAGGTATATAACTTTTCTTTTTAAGAAATTCCTAGGTTATTATCGGTTCAACTTCTTAGCAATTTTCTTTGCTGCGCGTTCCATATTAATAAAAACTAATCCAAGCCCTGCAAGGGTTTCTGTGTTTGTGCTCACCATTAAAACCGAATCCGGTCCAGCGGCAACCATGATTACTGCTCCAGTACTTCCCTGAGCGAAAACTTGGCTTAAAGCGCCTTTACCTAAATCAGAAGCCGCGCGTTCTCCTACAGTAAGTAAGGCGGCACTCATTGCGGCGAGTAATGTTTCATCATATTCTTCTGGAAGCTTAGCAGCAATGGGTAGCCCATCAACACCCACAACGACTGCCGCTTCAATCTCTTCAACTGACTCAGTAAGACTCTCCAATATCTTTTCAATTTCAGGAGAACTGGGTATCATCAATTTTACTCTAGCTCGCTGAAGCTTTTGCAGGAGTCTTAGGGTACAAATGGTACATCAAGATATCGCGAGTTACCTGTCTAAACGCGCGTTTAACATTTTCACCTGTTAGTGCACAGGTCGTGAAATTTGGCGCATTGCCTAGCCCCAGCTTTGCAAGCATGACTTTTTTTTCCATAGCATTTGGCAGGTCCTGTTTATTTAACATTACAACAAGGCTAATGGAATGACCGAGTTCTTCACCCACAAAAGAACGTAGCTCAGACATACTTTCAATATTGGCTTCCATTTGATCGGGTGACGAGTCTGCAACATAAATAATGCCATCAACACCACTTAAGATGACCTTTCGTTGACCTCGATGTCGACGTTGGCCAGCAACGGTGTAAACATCAAATACTACCTGTGCGGTAGCTTGCATTGGCGTATAATCAAAAAAGAGTGTTCGGCCGGTATGATCAGCGACTGATGTGAACCCGCCTTTACTCAATCCCTCAACATTATCATAAATCCAACGGAGTGCTGTTGTTTTTCCTGATAATGAGGGACCCCAGAAGACGATTTTGAAATGTATTCTTCCCTGTGTGTCTTTCTTCAAAGTAGGACGGCTCCTTCCTTATTCGCGTTGCGATATCCCGTCCCCACTAACCCTTCTCGAGTTCTCCCAATGCGGCCTTAAGCTCTTCCCGCTCCGCATCAGTTTTACCGGCTGCGACGGCAGGCTTTTCGGCCATGAACTCATCTAATACTTTCGCGAGCTCAGCAGCCGCCTTCATCATTGTTAAGCGTATCATGCCAATGTTTACTTCTTTATCTGTAATCACGCATAATACACCTTTGCCAGCACCAGCAGCAAAGATCTTGCCATCACCAAATTCCGATGTCACAATAGTCAAATCACCCACGTCAAGGCTCTTTCCTTGTTCCTCGCTTGCACAAAAAACGGCGCTAGCAATGGCGCCAATACCATCAACGTCCACTGGATAATATGAGAATTTCGAGACATGGGCAATGGTTAGTCCTGTTCTGTCTACGAGAATGGTCTTCTTGATTCCTGGTTCGGATTTGATGACATCAGAGAGGATCTCATCAAATTGCCGTACGGTTATGGACACGGTTCATCCCTTTCCATGAGGCTAGCCGAGCTTATCTTCGAGAGATGACTTTTAATTCTTGTGTGGAGAATCTGGGATTCTCAACCTCGCATGACGATGAGAATATAGTCCTCTTCGGGGGCGACCATGACCTCACCTGCTGGTGTTGAGATGGTAAGAAAGTTCATGCCGCCTTCTCCTAGTTCATCGACAACACGTTTAGCCTTACCTACCAGTGAAGTGACAAGCGCTGCGATGATCTCAGTTTTTTCTGCGTTTAGATTGGAGCTGATTGGTAGGCCTTCCATGTTAGTGATTATGACGCCACGAACACCCTCGTGGGCTCCGAGGCGCTTGAGTGAGTCTTTTAACGCTTTTCCGCCAATCATTGTACTCCACACTCTCTAGCCACTGACTAGTGGTCTCTTATTGAAGTTATAAAAGTTCCCTCTTGTTCGGAGTTAATATCGAAGTTTTGAAAAAATCTGTCACCTATACCTTTCTGACGGACAGTTTTTAAACAAGGACACTAAATCCTTTTTATTGCAACCACAATTGCCAAAGTTCAACTGGCGATGGGTGTGGCTTTCATGCTCGGAAAGAAAGAAATTGAACAGATTCTTGCAGAAATCATGGACACTATCCCTGAACTTGAGGGACTAATCGCCGCCGCTCAGACAGGGAAAGTTGTTGCAGGACAAACTCTGCGCGAAATGGACCATAATGCGATTACTACAAGTATTGCTACTGTGTTGAAGGAAACAAAAATTGTAAGCAAAGCTGTCGACCAAGGCCCCGTGCAATCGATGTATCTGGAAACAGATAAGGGCTATACCGTGGCCGTAACTGCCTCAAAGACAATGGTTGTTGCCATCGCCGGTAAGGATGCGGCTCCAAGCCTGGGCCTTATTATTAGGAGCCTCCGTTCTGCTGTTGACAAAATCGGGAAGACTCCATAACCCCATTTTCAATAATATGCCCCTTTTTTTGTAGTTGCAAAAAGGTTAGTTCGAGACCTTTTTGTACCGGTGTTTTTATTCTCTGGCATGTCTGACCAAAATATAAAAGGAAGAGTGTAGGCGTTTTCCTGTGGCTTACTTACAACACATCGCAATTCAGGGGTTCAAAAGCTTCAGTTCGCGGAAAACCACAATTGATCTCAATAAGGGGTTCACCGCCATAGTAGGTGAAAATGGGTGTGGTAAAAGCAACATTTTGGATGCTGTATGCTTCGTTCTTGGACGGTTAAGCAGCAAATCACTTCGCGCGGAGAATTTTGCCTCATTGCTATTCAACGGGGGCACCGATAACACACCTGCAAAGACGAGTCGAGTGAGTTTGGTTTTTAATAACACTGACCGCCAGTTCCCAATTGACAGCGACGAAATTACAATTAGCCGCGAGGTGGATGAAACCGGTATTAGCGCTTATCGCATAGGCGGTAAACGTGTTACGCGTACTGAAATGTTAGATACGATAGCTGTCGCCGGACTTCATCCGGAAGGCCATAATATCGTGATGCAAAACGAATTGGCTAATGTCATTACCATGACGCCAACAGAGATACGTCAAGTTGTTGAGGGAGTAGCTGGGATTTCAGTTTTTGATGAGAAAAAACAGCAGATTGAAAGCGAATTAACAAAAGTTGATCAAAACCTTCACATGGTCCAGATGCGTACCGAGGAAATTCGTCAAGAATATACCCGTTTGGAAAGGGACAGGAAAGACGCTCTTCGCTGGCGCGATATCACTGAGCAGCTAGCACAGCTTGAAAGAGATCTAGTTTTTGCTGAACTCGCACGCGTTGAAGAACGGTTGAACAAAATGAATGCGGAGTTCGAACTATACTCTTCGCACGTCAAGGAACTTGAAACTCAGCGTCAGGAAGCGAAGGACCGAAAACTCGAATTAGAACAAACGGTGCAAACTGACCAAGGCAAAATAAAACAAATTGACCAGCAGTTGCGCCGCAAGGAAATCGAACAGACCCGCATTCGAGAAATACTGAAAGGATTACAACTTGTCTCCGGACAGGTTTCTCAAGACATTGAACTACTATCCGCAAGCGTGGAACATCTCGAGTCACAGAAAACTGACGAACTAAATCGTTCCTCCCAAATGGAGGAAGAAATTTCTATTCTCAAATCACAAGAAGCCTCCTACCAAGAACGCATTTCTCCTATTCGCAATCAGCTCTCAGAACTTTCCAAGAAAACCACTTCTCCTGACGCTGAGTACATGTCACTCAGGGAAGAAATCCTCAAGCTAACAGAGATGATCGAAACCAAGAAGAGCGAACTTGGCGAAACCTCTGCATTAAGTCGAGTCACAGAAAGAACGATTGCAGGTCTCAAAAAACAAATAGAAGATGGGTACGCTCTTCTTCCTGAACAAGAATTCACATTAGACGAAGCAAAGTCCGAGATAGAGAAGATCGAAAAACAACTTCAATCCTTTAAATTGGAGCTAACGAGCCTCCAGCAACAAAAAGATGAGTATTATAATTCGCTGCAAGAAAAACAGAATAAGAACGATGAACTGAACCAATTAATTCAAGATTCTAAAGAAGCACTCCTCGAAGCACAAACTCGGTTAAAGACTATACGTGAATTCAAGAAGTATGGCCTTACACGAAAAAGCGCAACAGATGCAGTTCTGAAACATGCAAAGGAAAATAAAATCCCTGGAGTGTATGGAACTCTAGGCAGTCTAGGAAAAACCTCCTCAAAACATGCAACCGCTCTTGAAGTTGCAGGTGGTGGACGGCTCGATTTCATTGTCGTTGATAGTGAAGAAACAGCCACAAAATGTATTGAACACCTGAAGAAGAGTCGTCTCGGTCAGGCAACTTTCATTCCTCTTGATACGATTAAATCCAACCCCTACACTCATAAAAGCGGAGAAAAGGGGGTTGTGGGTAACGCGATTGATTTGTTGTCCTTTGAAGAGCAGTATCGCCCTGCGTTTGAGTTTGTCTTTGGTCGAACCCTTATTGTGAAAGACTTGAAGATTGCTCGCAACATCAAGGCTGAAGGTGTACGAAAAATCACTGTTGATGGTGACGTCGTCGAACCTAACCGAACCTTGACGGGTGGCTATTACAAAGGCATCTCCTCATTAACTTTAGAAGAGGAGGTAAGAATTCCAGAACTACAGAAAAAACTCAAAGAACTGCGCACGCTCCAAGTTAAAGTTGAAGGCGAATACCAGCAATGGACAGATAAAATCAGTCATTTGGATAACCAACTTAAAGAAAAGCAAAAACGGTTTGATGAGTTACAACTCAAGTACGAAAAAGCCAGCGAAATTAGAGACTCCCAAGACGAGGCCCTCATTGATTTCAAAGAAAGTCTTGCGAAACTACGCGAAAGCCTGAAAGATGAAGAAGACACGCAGAATTCCTTAGAAGAGAAATTCCGATCAGGCCAATTAGAAATCGACGGGATGATTAAAAAACGCGAAGAGCTTCAACAAAACCTTTCAATCCTTGAAAGAAGTAGCTTGGATCCCAATCTCACGGCTCTTCGAACCCAGCTAGATGAACTGGAATCAGAACTTCAATACGCGCAACTTCAACTAATCGAGAAAGCTAGCGAAGCTAGGCATGCCAAAGGAGAAGTCAAACGACTTTCAGAGGACCATAAGAACGCGAAAGCCGAGTTAAAACAGAAAAAAGAGCAACTAGCGGAAAATACGACTCAAATCGACCAAAATCAGGCACAGCTTACCCAATTAGAAACAGATGAAGCAAGCCTCAATGAACAAATACACGAGCTCGAAACACAAATGGCAGCTCATGAGAATGAAAATCAACAGCTAACGATTTCAATCGATGAATTGCTTGATAAGATCAATCAAGAAAAAATGGAGCGTTCTAAGGTCGAAGGGCGGATTGAACATTGGCAAGAGCGCTATGATGCTCAAAAGGAGAAGACCGTGGGATTAGAGCCACCCTTGCTCCCCTTAAACCCAGAACAAGTACTCAACTTGCGTCGACAAATCACAACCCTCCAACAGGAACGAGAACAAATGGGTCTCATCAACCAAAAAGCCGTACAACGCTTTGAAGAAATTCGCCATGCTTATGATGAAATATTAGAAAAGGAAGGTAAAATTCGAGAGGAACGTGAAGCCATTCTTGATGCAATGCGAAAAGCCGAGGAGGAGAAATTCCGCGTATTTATGGCTGCCTTTTCGAGCATCTCTCATAATTTTTCGGATGTCTATCACCAACTTACACAAGGGGCTGGTCAGCTGGAATTAGAGAATCCAGAAAATCCCTTTTTAGGCGGCATTCGAATGAAGGTCAGACCTGCAGGAAAACGTGTCCAATACCTCGATGCACTTTCTGGTGGCGAAAAGGCGCTCACCGCTTTGACATTCATGTTTGCACTACAACTCCATCAGCCTGCTCCCTTCTACTTCCTCGATGAAATCGATGAGGCTTTAGATCCCAATAACACCGCTAGGGTTGCCCAGCTAATATCTAATCTTTCGGAAAACTCACAGTTTCTCATTATCTCTCACAACGAAATTACAGTCCGTAGAGCGCAGACTCTATTGGGAGTTGCATTAGTAGACGGTGTATCACAGGTCTTTTCAGTTCAATTTGAAGAAGGTCTGCTAATGATTGAAGGAGCAAGCAAAACCTAACGGAAACCTCTGATAATACATCAGGTTATATAGGATGCATTTATCAAGTATAACAAAATCGTGAAGCCGCAAGGGAGAATGATAACCCGGTGACAGAAACTAGCCCTGAACCATTCTGGTTCCATCAACCATGGCGAGTCCTTACTGACATTCTCGAGTTACAAAAGATTAGCCCATGGGAACTTGACCTGGCGGAACTAGTGAATGGGTTTATTGGGCGGTTACTCACCGAAGAATACATTGATCTGCGAATTTGTGGTCGCGCCCTCCTTTCAGCCGCTATCTTACTGCGACTGAAAACCGAGTACCTACTTGAATTCGGGAGAGAGGAAGAGGAAATCCTCCGAGTAATCGAGGAGGATATATTTCTCCCTCCAATCCGTCCGCCATTTCGGAAAAACATTCGACCAACCTCTTCGGCCGAATTCATTGAGGCTTTACGAGAACTCGTTTTCCCTCCTAAGAAACATATACGAAAGCACATCAAGGGTAGCGGGTCATTACCAGTGATACCCCAGTTTGATGGTTCATCAGTCGAATTGACCAAATCAATGAGACAGGTCCATGCGCAATTAATTGAAGCGAGCCTTGATAACAATCCAATCTCATTCGTTAACTTCGTTACAGGAATGTCCCATATCCAAATTATCCGAGTGTTTCTAAGTCTACTGTTCTTGATAAGCAAAGGAAGTATCCGGATCATCCAGGACCGACAATTTGGCGACATAATGATTTGGGTCCAAGAACCTCTGAACGAGGAGGCTAGTGCGGGTGGATGAGACAAAACGGCTGGTTGAAGCTGCACTTTATATTTCAGGACGCCCTCTCACCAAAAACGAAATCCAACAGGCTACTCAAATACCTACCTTAAAGAAAGTTCGCGATTGTATTCAGCAGCTAGCTGAGGAGTATGAAGAACGGGAAGGGGCGTTAGAAATTGTCCGGCTTCCCCATCAACGCTTTGTCCTTCAAATGAAACCAGAACTTACTGAAGATGTTAGCCATCTTGCTCCGCAGGGGCTGCTCGCATTAGGAGAATTAAAAACGCTCATCTATATTGCCCTCTCACAACCAATCCTCCAATCAGATGTTGTAATCTACCGAGGATCCCATAGTTACAAGCACATCAAGAACCTAGAAGCACATGGTTTCATTGAAGCCATACCATCTGGTCGAACAAAAGAACTTGCTACAACTGAAATGTTTGCTGATTATTTTGGCTTCGATTATGAAATTGACAAACTCAAAGGCCAACTCAAGAAAATAATTAAAAAAATTCGAATTGAACAGTCCGAACTAGCGGCTACTGCTGAGAAGTAGCATATAGCCAATCTCCCCCTAGTGTTCTCCAAACTTTGTTAGTTTATATCTGCTTCTATATACTCAACAGAAGCTAAGTTACCCGAGGCTGCAAGTGTGGCACGCATCCCTCAACCTTCTTTATCCCAAATGACTCCCAGCAATGAAGCTCCCAAAACGAGTTCACCCGTTGGGCTCTACTCCCTATTCATCCTAAAGGAATCAGGATGTCCCTTCTATTATCGCATATTTACGACCACAAAAAATCACCCTGACCCTGCGATTCTTGGGGGCTTTTTTATAGCACTTTCACTTTTTGCCAAAGAGGTAACTGATAGCCAAATTGAAACGGTAACAACTGAGCCCTGTAGATACACCTTTTATCCGCTTCGAAATGGGCTCTTAGTCATTTGCAGTGCAAAATCGTTCAATCCCATCATCCTTGAAACAATTGCTAATCGTATCGCAAAGCTATTCCTCACTAAATACAATGATCGTCTCATCAAACCGCAACCAGCAGCTCTATGTGCTCCTGACTTCAACCAGCAAATTGAACGTATATTTGTAGAAACCTGCGCTCAAATCTCATGATACTGGTGTGATTAGCCTCTGCTAGCAAACGCGTGGAATTGCTTCTGCCCATGGGTGTTGGATGATCCGAGAGCCACCGACTTCTGTCTTCATCATTACACGACCCGGATGGTCAGCATTCACCTCGCCAATGATTTGCGCTAATTTCCCGTACTTATTTTGTCGGATGACTTGAAGAACTTTATCGGCTTTCTCGGCTTCAACTGCGATTAACGCCTTTCCTTCGCAGGTTACTTGTAATGGATCAAGTCCTAGCATTTGGCTTGCAGCAAGGACTTCTCGGTGGAACGGAAGTTTTTCTTCTTCGACAATCAAACCAACGCCCGACTTCTTTGCGAACTCGTTTAAAGCTGCAGACAGTCCTCCCCGTGTCGGATCTTTCATAGCATGAATTCCACCAACCTTCAATGCTTCCCGAACCAACGACCACAATGGAGCAATGTCTGATCTTAAATCAGTCTCAAAGGAAAGACCCTCTCGGCTGGCTAACAACGCTATTCCATGATCTCCAATGGATCCGGTCATTATCAACTTGTCACCAGCTTTTACACCACTATCAGTGATGACTGGCCCTTTCTCGATTAAACCAAATCCTGTTGTGCAGATGATGATTTGATCAATGCCTCCTTTTGGCATCACCTTGGTATCTCCAGCAATAATAGCTACTTGCTCTTCAGCAGCCGTTGCAGCCATTGATTCCAAAATCATGTGAAGTTTTTTCACTGGGAATCCTTCTTCTATCACCGAGGCACTCGTCATGACTAGGGGTCGGGCTCCCATCATAGCCACATCATTAATTGTTCCTGCGGCTGCTAGACTCCCAATGTCGCCTCCTGGGAAGAATAGTGGTGACACTGTGTGACTATCCGTAGAGACCACAATTGCCTTGTCGCCGAATGGAATTGTAGCACCATCGTCTGCTTCAGCAAGCCCTATCCCATCTTGAAATCGATTAAGTTTGAAATGAGGAAAGATGACGTCTGCGAGAAATTGTGCCATTGCACGCCCACCTGCGCCATCGGCTAGCTCAACGAGTGTCTTTTCTCTTTGCATAACAATTACTCCAGATTTACTGTAAGGGAGTCAAACCCCGGTTACCTAAAGTCTTTGCCATTATCGGGATGGCGAAACGTTTATAGCTCCTAGTTAGTGTCTCGTCTCAAATCCGAGGTTACTGAAATGCCCCTTTGGCAAGGTAAATCAAAACGATATCACACAGGCGCCAGACGTCGAATTTCACGAAATCATCGGAAATTCGAAAGAGGTGGCCAAGCCACCGAAACAATCATGGGAGAAAAGAAGCTAAGAGTAAAACGAGTTCTGGGCGGGAGCTCCAAACATCGTCTACTTGCTGCCTCTCATGCCAATGTCACAGATAAGGCTTCAGGCACTTCAGAAAAGGTAAAAATTATTCAGGTCTTACAAAATCCAGCGAATGTTGATTTTGATCGACGTGGGATTATAACAAAAGGAACCATTATTGAGACTGAAAAAGGAAGAGCCGTTGTGACAAGTCGTCCAGGCCAAAATGGCGTTGTTGATGCCATTAGACTCGAATAAGCCACTACTTCTTTCCAACTTCGGCTTTGATGTCTTTAATAATACATTCCCTTCCCTGGATGATCTCCACATCCTTTGATTGGCATTTTGAGCATGCCAGGGAGGTCAAAATGTCATATAGCGCACCTTCTTCGGGCACTTCAGATTCGTTCTTACATTCTCTGCAACGAATTTTCGTAGCAAGCGGTTCAATGGTTACCTTGGCACCTTCTGCAACTGATCCCTTTGCCGCTATCTCGATACCAAAGAGTAATTGGTCATGGTTTAACATCGATAATTTTCCTATCTGTATTGTAATCCCAATTACCTTCGTCGCATCATAGTTTTTTGCAGCGCGTTTCACGGCTTCTACAATGTTCACTGCCGTCGAAAATTCGTGCATAGTATTTCAACCCGACTCCTCAAAACTTTTCAACCTTCCCCCCTTACAAAAGCAAAGCTTTTGTGCTACGAATGGTCGCTATGGAGACGGTCGAGAATGCGAAAATCAGGAAGCTATTACATTTACCCCGCATATTTCGAAGCGAACCGCACTCGGCATTCGGGACGACGTGTTCCAAAGAAATTTGCTCTGACGACAGTAACAACATCGATGATTGCACAAGCTGCTCAACGACTTGGGCTAGACTACATTATTGAATCGAAGGCTCGCTATCCAGCAAGTTGGTGGGTTTCATCTGGGGTCGTCTTGATTAAGAAGCCCGAAAATCAGACCAAAACACAACTCCTCAAGGAACTTGCCAAAATCATGATCACCTTGAAAGAGGTTGGCAAAAAATAGGATCAAAAGACAAGGAGCCTCCAAAACTAGCGAAATTTACGATTTTGGACTGAAAATAGTATAAATCCTTGATAGGGTTACAAACGTCAACTCTTTGACGCAGAAAAGCAGGCAAATGTTTTTAAGTGACGGTCCGTTTTTCACCCTCTAATCCCCCCACGACCCATTCTAGCCTTCCCAGGAGTCGATCTGCTGCAAGGAATTGGCCATGTTCTACACATTTCCGCGCAAGGAAATGTCATCGCGCGTCTAAATCAAGCTGTACGGCTAGGGACACGCGTGTTCACAACTCAATCTCACCCGATTGGTAGAGTAATTGATATCTTTGGCCCAACTATTCAACCGTTTGCTGCGCTAAGACCTGAATCAAAGATTACAGACGCTGTGGTGCCTCCTGGGACAACTCTCTATCTAAAGAAGGCTCCAAAAGGAGGCGTAGGGAAACGACGAAAGAAGTAAGTGCAGCTGCACTCGCTCATTGTCCTGACTGTGGTACTACCCGTCTCGTGAAAGACTATTCAAGAGCGGAAATTATATGCATGAACTGTGGGCTCGTGCTCACGGACCGGATCATCGACGAAGGCCCTGAATGGAGGGCTTTTGACCAAGAACAACGTGATAAACGTGCGCGTGTTGGAGCACCCCTGACCTTCACTATACATGATAAGGGTCTTTCAACAATGATTGACTGGCGCAATCGTGATAGTTATGGAAAAGACTTAGCTCCAAAACGTCGAGCGCAAATCTATCGACTTCGCAAATGGCAACGCAGAATCCGTGTTTCTGATGCGACTGAGCGCAATCTGGCATATGCTCTTTCAGAACTTGACCGTATGGCATCAAGTCTGGGTCTTCCACGCAACGTTCGTGAAATCGCGGCAATGCTTTACCGCAGAGCCGTTGAACAACGATTAATTCGAGGGCGATCGATTGAAGGCGTGGCTGCTGCAGCGCTGTATGCAGCCTGCCGACAATCACGTATCCCTCGGACACTCGACGAAGTGGCAGAGGTTTCAAGAGTCGGCAAGAAAGAGATTGGACGAAGTTACCGTTTCATCGCGCGTGAGCTCCGTCTCTCAATCCCTCCCACCTCTCCAATAGACTATGTTCCCCGATTTATCAGCGAACTGAAATTAATTGGCGAGGTTCAAGCACAAGCCATTCAAATTTTAAAAATGGCTGCCAACAAAGGATTAACAAGTGGTCGAGGACCAACAGGTGTTGCGGCCGCAGCTATCTATGTTGCAAGTGTGTTAGGAAACTCACGACGTACGCAACGCGAAGTGGCTTCGGTGGCGCGAGTCACTGAAGTTACGGTCCGAAATCGGTACAAAGAACTTGTGGAAAAATTAGATCTCGAAGTTCCACTCTAACGGGTATTCATAGGGCGAACCTATTCGCCCTTTTTCCTTTATTTTTCGTTGGCGTTTGAAAGGTTTTTTATCCAGCGGACCTACTTCCTAGATGATGTCATGGAATCGGGTACTCTCCAAGTCATTAAGGACTCGGGAAAGCAGGGCATACTTCTTGCAGAGCTAGTTAAGAAAATGAACGAACCCGAATCCACTATCCTCGAGGTTATTGATTCTCTAAACAAAAATGGCCAAATCAAGAAAGTCGCAGAAAAACATGATGGGGAATCTACCTTTAGACTGATTTGGCACGATTCTGAATCTGAATGGGACACCCGGGAAGGCCTTCCATGCTTTGTCTGCCCCGATATCGATCAATGTGGGGCGGCACAACCCACAAACCCTTGGGTCTGTGAGAAACTGAATAAATGGATTAAAGTTCAGCTAGGCTGACAGGTTCTGATACGCCACGAAATCCTTTTGCTATCAAATACATCTCTGGGCTCCGTTTAAACGAAGATTGTGGTTTATATGTTTTCACCAAACGAAATGACTTTCTAGTCTGCAAAACGAAGTCACGAAATTCATTCGATTGAAAGACTTTCGTTACAAAACACCCGTCCTTGTCAAGTAATTTTATGGCAATCTGAAAGGATAGTTTTGCTAACCAAAGTTGCCGTTCTCTATCAAGGGACTTATTCCCAGACAACTTTGGTGCGCAATCACTGAGTACAACTTGGGCAGGTTTTTCTAGCAATCCTAAGGCTTGGTCTACTAGCTTCGGGGACTCGAGAGAACTTTGAATAATGTTTACGCCTGAAATTGGTTTGACATATGCAATATCAATTCCAATAATAACTGCATCAGAGACATCACATCGTTCCTTCGCCACCTGTAGCCAAGAACCAGGGGCACAACATAGATCAACGATTCGTGCCGCGTCTTTGAAAATCTCAAATCGGTTATCGATTTCTAATAATTTAAAAGCCGCACGCGACCGATACCCCGCCTTTCTGGCCTGTTTTCGATAAATTTCATCTTTCTTCCATCGTGCCAACCAATCATTCCTCCAGGGTGAGCGATGAAAGAAGCTGAATTAAGGTCTGTTCACTGGCCGAAGTACGAATCGCATGAGGAGAAAAATGGGTTCGAACACAAAAATCACCATTATCACGTAATCTTTTGGTCACCTCTTGAAAAGGAGGGACTGGGATATTCAGCTTATCTGCCAACTGATGGAGGTCAAAATAGGTGGGAGGACCATTCACTTCTTCTTTGAGCATACCCAAGAGTGCTGAGATTCTACGTTTCTCACCCAGCGAAAAGTTAGCTAAGTTTTCAGACATTTTACTGATAAATGCTTCATGTCCTAGTCCGCCGATCCAGAGTGGTCCTATTAATTGGACTTTTTCCGCCTTGCATTGATCACAAGATAGCGTCTGCGGTATCAATCCTTCAGTAATTGACCGATGTCCACACTGATCGCAATGAATCATGAATCCTACTTGTGAAACAGACTTCCAGGTGTCCCTGTCTCCTTCCTTCGCCAAACAACATAGTCGAACATAATGATCTATCGAAAACGATAGTAAGGGACTGAGTCCGATGTTAAGTGGAGCTGCTTGGCGAACGGCACAACCCATCAATATTCGCACTGCAAGCTCATGTGCGTATTCAGTTTTCAAAGGAACGGCAGCGTATCGTTTGATACATGCTTTACGTCGAATTCCGACCAACACTGGCATATCGGTTGCAGTGAGACAGAGAAAAGCTGGAGGCCTTAATGCCCTAATAGCCGAATCGAAAAATTCACGAGGAGTACCGAACGGATCAATATCAATGACATCAAATTTTTCACGAAATGTTGTATACTGGCTTAGTAACTCATTAGCGTCCATGTGATAAACTTCGAGCAAGTTTCCGACGCCGTTCATATCTCGATTCTTTTTTATCAACTCCACAGCATGGGGGTTTGCATCACCCACAATCACCTTATCGATTCCTTCAACTTCTTTGGCAAAGCGAATAGGTCGAACACCCGTTCCCGCTAATGGAGTGCATACTCGAACGTGCGTTAATTCATATTCGGTAATGAATGTCTGTAATGCAACGACGGCTATGTCTCGGTTTAGTTCAGATTGCGGATTGAAAAACACTGTCATACTAGTCGTGGGGATGTCCTGCAAAGGCGGCCGTAGAAAGGTTATAGCGCCTTCCTGGTGTTCTTCGTACAAATTAAGCTCCTCGACGGCTGTGAATTAATTCGATGAATTCATTTGGGTTCTCCAATGACAGGAGCTCTTTGATGGACAGAACTGGTACACCACTAATTACTTCGACGACAGGAGAATCAGATGCGATTATTGCTGGTTCTTCTTTCAGTACATCAGCCAGTCTAGCTAAAAACTCAAGTCGGTGTTCATCTAGTCGTTCAAGACGCTGTTTCAAGTAGCTCAGAAAGACGTGTTGATGCAACGATGAAAGCAAATTAAAAGGCGCATCGTGGGCCACAGTTGAGTCAAAGCCCAATCGAGAAAAAGCTTCTAGCGTTGTTTTTATAAGTCTTGTTTGCCTACCAGGCGGCTCTATTCCCGCCTTGGCTTTCGCAGACAATGTGTTGGTCTCTAAAAGGTTTAGGGGTTCGATTAAGCTCGCATTAAGAAAATCTTCTAATCTGAGTGCAACATCAATTGTAGGACTTATGGTCCCTCTTTCATATTCGTATATCGCCCGCCGCGAGAGTCCTAACTCTTCTGCAATATCTCCCCGTGAAAAGTTCCGTTCTTCACGGGTCTTCTTTAGTTTATTACCATCCATAGCAACGTAAATACCACCTTTTTTTGCTAAAAGAAATGGATAGACATTTTCTTCCAACATAAGGCGTAGCGTTTCTAGAGTAACTGCGGGAATAGAACCCCGTGCATGGACAACACCATCCTGTAGGGGGCGTTTCCGCGTACGTTCCCCAATGATCAAGGGGGTGCATCGAAGTATTGAACAAATCTTACCTAATTCTGCTCGAACATGAGATTCAACATTGTCTATTGTGAGGCTGGCTTTAATGGCGATGCGCCCAGATCCCTCATCGATGATGCTGTCGAAGCAGTATTCGGGGTTGAAGGTGGTGGCGTGTTCTCGTGCAGCCGTATCTAAGACGTCTCGAACATCATCTAGATACTTTTGCTTTGCCTGCATTTACTTTCCAAATCCTATTGTCAATGTGGTTGGTAATTTCTGTCTTAAGAGACCCACTTCTGGGGAATAAATAATTCGGGGTAATTCTGTGGAACGCCATGATTCAAAGGGTCTTTCAACTCTTCCTAAAATCAATAAAACAGTAAATTGTTCCAGCTTTGAACCGCCTATGGTATGAGCCCCTGGACCCAGAGTAGTCCTTCTTAGAATCGTGAAAGGTATCATTATTCTATTATGGTATTCAGATGGTACAACCTGTGCCAGTTCGTTTAGCTCTTCTATGCGAACTGCACTTTTTTGCCCTTCTCGTGTAATGAATCCAGGAGATTTTTCCTTCAATAATTCGGAAAGGGGTTTCTTAGTCTTGGGCATATGATCATTAATTTGTGCAATCTCTCGTTCAAGACCAGAAAGGAAGCCGGAATATTTTTTCATTACAAGTTTTCACCATAAATGGCACTTAAGAAAACATGGTCAGCGGAAAAAGGGTCCAATGAGAATCGATCTACTACAGTAAATCCAGATTGTGTTAACGTCTTTTCTTCACGGCTGAATATACGTGTTGGCTTCGCTGCAACATCGATACTCCGCGCTTTAATGGCTACGTATGCTGTTCCTCCGGATCGAAGAAACCGTTTCGCATTTTCTACTAGGATTTTCGCCTGGTTGGGTTGAGCTACATCTTGGTACAAGACATCAACCAATTCGGGTATCTGTCTATAGGATTCAGGATATCTTGCATCCGCCATAATCGGAATCATATTCTTCCGAGTGGCACAGACCTGCACAAGATCACGCATCACTCGAGGCGCAAATTCAACGCAGTATAATCGTCCCTCCAAACCGAGTAAATCCGATACATGGCTCGCTGTTGTGCCAGACGATGCTCCTAAGTAAAGGACGGATATTCTGGGAGCAAAGGCGAATGCTTCAAGACCCCTAAGCAGAGCTGCAGCAAGTTTACTACGATATGGATCCCAAACCCGGAATTCCGATCTTCCTTTTGTGACTATCTGTTCATTATAAACTGTGGTTCCTGGAGCTAAATTCATAGTGGCGGGACGTTTCGCCCCAACATCCATATGAGCCCAAAATAGTCCAGGTCGATTCTTGTCCTCACTGACATCAATCAAGATCTGTCCCTCCGAGAACCGCTGCGCCGTTTTTTCGGAGCATGTGGTTTAGTCCGTTTTCCATATCGTTTCCGTTTTGGCGGAAGCTTTTGTGCTTTTGATTGTGGAGTCTTAGGTGCTGTGGGATATTTTCGTTTGACTTCAGCAACCCTTAAATGAACATTCTGCTTCAACTCTTCCGCGACATACTGGCCTGAATACAAATCAATGCGTGCAGCAATTGTGATTTTTCCTGCTAAAATGCGAGCGATTTTTCCTCGTTGCCACCAAGGCGCAGTATGAATAAGCGTGTGCTGGAAAATAACACCATGTTTGGGTGGTCTAGCCCCCGTTTTCAATGCACGAAACAGCGCTTGCTCAGCACCAAGCACTTGAATAGTGCTTGCCGGAAAACGCGCAAGCTTTTGCAATCCCCCTGCTAGCCCAATCAGCCGAGCTCCTATCACTGGACCGATTAATCCTCTAAGATTCGGTGCTACTATTCGCATTGATTCATCTAGGTATTTTTCCAGCTGTTCTCTGAACTTGTAAAGCTCAAGGATTTGTTGAGCCAATGTTTGAATCATGACCATATCCTGTTCGGGAATATCAGCTCCCATAGATTGGTTAATTGAATCAACCTTTGCCGGTGATTCAGAAATCAGCTTCACTAATTCAGGATCACCTTCAATGCGCGCTCTTAAACCGCCTTCTACTACAAGGCGGGCAAGGGTGTGACCATTCTCAATCGCATGCGCCACTTCGGGAAAATGTAGTCCATACCATTCTCGAAGTCGTGAGACCATCAGATTTTGTACCTTCTCTACGTCATCCAAGGAATTCATCGCTTGAATAACTAATTGATCGCCTTGTTCAGAGGCTTCCCGAATAGCGAGCCGTGAAATTCCCATGGCTACTTCATGAAGTGCCTTTTGCTCTTCAGACGCAAAGATTCGACTAAAGAAATCCTGACGAACCTTCCGCCATAACCGAACATCTTCGTAATGTTGTGCATTCACTTCATATATTCTTGAAAACTCATCAGCCAGCACCTTTGATTCTACAAAATATCGCTTAACATCCTTCCCTGCTAAGGCTTCAAGAAATTCCGCAATCTGTGGAGCGGTTACTCCTCGACGAATATTATCATGGACTTGGACAATCTCGTCTACGGTATTACCTAAATTAGCCTCAGAAATAATCGAAAACTGCTCATTAATACAATATATTTTACCAATTCCAAAGACGAGAAAGACATCCATTCTATTCACCAAATCACGTATTGCCTACCAGTTCAAGCCGCTGTAAAAAGATTGCTGATACTAAATACCACGAGGCCCCGCTGTTTTCTCTACGACAAATGGAAACCCTTAAAGCCTAAGATACAAACACCGGGGCAGTGAAACACAATGCCCGGATCACACGGAAGCCTAACAAAAGCAGGTAAAGTTCGGAGCCAAACACCAAAAATCGAAGGCAAAGTACGGGTTACTCCGATTCCTCGTCTGCGCAATCGTAGAATCTATACCAAACGCATCTTAAATCAGACACCTGCTGGTCAGCCCAAAGCTGTTCGCCGCTAGACTTGAGAACTTTCAGTCTAGCCTCTATCATTTTCATTTAGCATGTGATTGCTCGATAGGTGGAAACTAGGTTGCAGCGCGTGGCCGAAGAAATCCTTCAAGCGGTATTACTGGGGAAGGTTCGAAGCAAAAGTGAACTCCAGAAACTAAAACGCAAACTTAGCCAAAAGTATAGGCTTTCTCGGTTCCCCTCAGATGTTGAGATATTAAGTTATGCTACCGACGAAGAGAAAGAACAAGTAAGCCATGTTCTCCGCAAAAAACCCACCCGCACCTTATCTGGTGTTGTAGTCGTAGCTGTCATGACCGAGCCGATGGAATGCCCGGGACAGTGCATCTACTGCCCCACCAATATCCCCACCGCACCCAAGGCATACGTAGGGGATGAACCTGCCACACTGCGAGCTCGTCAGAACCAATTTAATCCTTACCTACAGGTGGTAAGTCGATTGGAACAGCTCCAAGTCATGGGACACAGCACAGATAAAGTTGAATTAATCATCATGGGGGGAACCTTCCTTTCCGCTTCAGAAGAATATCAACAAGAATTCGTGAAAAGATGTCTTGATGCAATGAATGATTTTGAAGCTAGGAACATCACGGAAGCAAAAAAACTAGCTGAAAATGCAAAAATTCGGCCCGTTGGAATTACCATTGAAACTCGACCTGACTACTGCAGACAGGGTCATGTCGATAGAATGCTAGATTTTGGAGCCACTCGAGTAGAGTTAGGAGTTCAAACCATATATGATGACATCTACACTGCCATTTGTCGTGGGCATACTGTGTCTGATGTCATCAGTGCTACTCAGCTGGCAAAGGATGCAGGGCTCAAAGTCTGCTATCATATCATGCCTGGCTTGCCAGGATCGACGCGAGAAAGGGATCAAGACGTCTTCAAAGACTTATTCTCACACGAAGAATTCCAACCCGATCTTCTCAAAATATACCCCTGTTTAGTTCTGCGAGGTAGTGATCTCTTCGAAACCTGGCGGAAAGGTGAGTACAATCCATACACCACAGATGAAGTTATTGACCTCATTTCTGACGTGTTACCCTTAATTCCTCGGTGGGTGCGAATTCAACGCATGCAACGTGATATTCCTAAACGCCTAATCGTCGCAGGACCTGATGCCGGAAATTTAACCCAACTTGTCTTTCAGCGTGCCAAACAAAAAGGGTACCAAGTACACACGATACGATATCGTGAAGTAGGTTATAAGCAGCGGTCTCAAATGAATACAAACACAGAAATCCCAGATATCCAGGATTTAACGCTACGAGTAGATGAATATCCAGCGTCTAAGGGACGAGAACTTTTCCTTGCCTACGAAGATCAAAAACAGAACTCACTGGTGGGTTACCTACGGTTACGAATACCCAGTAATGGTGCCCATCGCCCAGAAATAAAATCACGAGATGCAGCTCTTCTCCGTGAACTCCATGTTTATGGTCAATCAGTCAACATTGGCACAACAAAAGAAGACGCTTGGCAACATCGTGGAGTTGGCGCTAAACTGCTAATTGCAGCCGAAGATTATGCGCAAAGCTACGATCGCAAATTGATTGTGTGCACTAGTGGAATCGGAGCAAGAGAATATTATCGCCGTCATGGTTACAAACTCGATGGACCCTACATGACCAAAAGCCTATAGTATTCCCAAACGGGAAAGTTTATGCCACGGGTTTGAAGTGGTTCCTTGGGGCGAACTATCATGTGCGGAATTATCGGCGCAATTCACATGAAAGGTAATGTCGCCTCCATTCTACGCCAGTCATTGAAACGTTTAGAATACCGAGGATATGATTCAAGCGGAATTGCTACGGTTTCTGAGGGGACCCTGTTCATCAAGAAGGACAAAGGTAAAATCGATGACATACACCACCGCCTAAACTTCGACACCCTTCCTGGAAGCATCGGCATCGGACACACACGATGGGCTACCCATGGGCCCCCTTCAAAAGCTAATGCGCACCCTCACACCGATTGCCAAAAACGTATCGCAGTTGTCCACAATGGAATCATCGAAAATTACCAAGAACTTCGTGAGCAGCTTCAAGCAAATGGTCACCGCTTTGAGTCACAAACCGATACTGAAGTCATTCCTCACATGATAGAAGAAGCTCTTAGTCACACCCCCACCCTCAAAGAAGCAGTAGCAGAGACTATAACACAATTGGAAGGGAGTTATGCCATCGTTGTACTAGGAACGAATGGCAAAGAGCTTGTGTGTGCCCGAAAAGAAAGCCCCCTTGTGATTGGATTGGGCACTCAAGGAGTTTATTGTGCATCAGATGTTCCTGCATTCCTCCCCATGACTAGAAAAACAATCGTTCTTGAAGACCATGAGGTCGTTCATCTAACCTCTAACAGCGCATTGATGAGTCGAATTGATGACACAGGCTCACTAGCCCCACTTCCTATTCGAGAACCTACTGTGGTCAAATGGACAATTGACATGGCTCAAAAAGGCGGTTATCCACATTTCATGTTGAAAGAAATTCATGAACAGCCCCGTGCACTCAGCGATACTCTCCGGATTCGAAAAAATGATCTTGAAGCATTTGCCGAAGTCCTACATAACCACAAGAATATTCTAACTATCGCAGCGGGGACATCGTTCCATGCAACGATGGCTGCAAAATACATGTTCTCTCACATCGCTAACCGACTCATACATGGGGTAATTGCTTCAGAGGGATCTGATACTGTTGCACAAAGTCTGGGTAAAGATACGGCCGTTTTAGCAGTGACACAATCCGGTGAAACCATTGATACCTTACACGCTGTCAAACACCTCAAGAACCAAGGCGCAACCATATTAACCATTACCAATACAGTAGGCAGCTCAATTACCCGAATGGCAGATTCCGTCCTTTACACCCAGGCTGGTCCAGAAATCGGGGTTGCAGCAACAAAGACCTACGCAACCCAACTTGCAACCCTAGCCTCTCTTTCGATTTCGTTGGGAACAATGACTGGTGCACAAACGGATAAAGAAAGCCAGGAATTATTCATGGCATTGAATCAATTTCCCAATCTTATCCAAGCAGTCATTCGCAATCAAGAAAGTCAGATTAAAGAAACGGCCCAACAATACATCACCAAATCCAACTTCTTTTTCCTCGGACGGGGAATTAGCACTTCAACGGCAATGGAAGGGGCTCTGAAAATCAAGGAAATTGCCTATGTCCATGCAGAAGGCTATCCTGCCGGTGAATCTAAACATGGTCCCATTGCTCTTGTTGAACCTGGCTTCCCTATTATCTTCGTAGCCCCCAATGATAATACACGTCGACACTTAGAAAGTAACGTGATGGAAATGAAAGCCAGAGGGGCCCAAATCATCTCCATCTGCTCAGCCACTGATCAGAGACTTATTGACCTTAGCCACCACGCTATACCCCTGCCTGAACTCCCATCAGAAATTTTTTCACCAATAAGCTATGTGATACCTCTCCAGCTTCTAGCATATTATGCTGCCATTTTACGCGGACATGATCCCGACCAACCCAGGAACCTTGCCAAATCGGTCACAGTCCTTTGACACAAAGAGTTAAAGCACTACATTGGTTAGTTCTCAACACCCAATGTTAGGTGACCAATTTGGCTCGTTGCCCTGAGTGCGCTGGCACTATGAAATTTGATCCGAAGAGCGGCCGTCAAGTATGTCAACGATGCGGGCTCGCCGTATCTCGTGCTGAACTGGACCGGCTTTGGGATGAACAGCGTTCCTCATATCGACACGAGGATGCGGAACGAGAAAAATCCCAACACCGCCGCGACTATCTTGAATGGTGGCTCGGTAAGAAAGGAAAGGAAAAACGCAAGAAGTAGTCATGCTTCTATGTAGGCTTCTCCTAGTCAGTTTTACGTTAGTGTGGAAAATCCTTTTATGGGCGGCAACTTCAGTTCGTGCAGTGAAGCGGCTAGCCTTCTCTGATCGACTATTTCGAGGGTGCGCACGTGGGCGAGAATATCATCGAAAAAGCACTATTGGGTGCATCAGTTTTTAAAAATGAAGAAACCCTTCACCCAGCATTTATTCCACCAGAGCTTCCCAACCGCGAAAACCAACTCATTAGGCTGAGTCACACATTCAAAGCCCTCCTTAACAAGGATGGTGCCTATGCAGTAAATGTCGCTGTCGTGGGCAAACCCGGAACTGGAAAAACCGTATCCATCCGATACTTTGGACAGGGACTAGAGAAGGCGGCAGCGAAACGGGACATCAAAGTCCGGTTCGAATACTATGACTGCTTCATGTTCCGAACAAAAAGCGCTATTCTCCGCGATTTACTCACTGAACGCTTCAAAGTCACTAGCCGTGGATTTTCAGATGAAGAAATCACAACGATGATCAACCGACGACTATCACGGGAAAACATACGTTTAGTCCTATGCCTTGATGAAGCATATTTACTCGGTCAAGATCTTCTTAGCATCATTCATGCTAGTGAAGTGGCAAAGCATGGCCAAGCATTTATTTCGACACTAATCGCCTGCCGTATAGTCGATTGGCAAAACACTCTGAGTTTTCCACTTTCCGGCCGGCTCCATGACCGCATCGACATGCCAGCCTATAACCAAGATGAACTTTTTAAAATCTTTAAATTCCGATCCGAACTCGCGTTTCATAAAGGCGTGGTAACGGATGAAATTATAAACATGGTAGCCAATATCGCCGCATCCACTCAGAATGCTCGGCACGGAATTGAAGTTTTATATTTAGCCGGTAAAGCTGCAGATCGTCTCAATGTTAGACCAATAACTCCGGACTTAATTCGCCGAGCCAAACAAGAAGTCTACTCCGAATTACGTTCTGATGTGCTTTATGGACTCCGTGACCAAGAAATCCTCGTACTCGCCGCGCTCACACGAGAATTAAAAGCGGAAAAATCCAGTTCAACAACCATTGCAAGTGTCTATGAGCGTTACCAGCTCATCTGTGAAGAATTCGGAGTTAAGAAACAGGCTCTCCCAACCTTCAGAAAAACCATTGATGCCCTCGTTTCACTCGGAATCATCGGAAAGGTCGTCGAAGGGATTGGAACGGGCCAGCGGGGACGGCGTGCACGCCTAACCCTCATGGACATCCCCGTTGAAGTCTTCGATGAACGTGTCAGCGAAATCCTGCAGCGTCGCGAATCGATGGAAGGAAATTTTGATTAAAAACAGAAGAGGAATTATGCATGGAAGCTCAAAACATGAAGGATGCACTTTGGTTTCAATATGAAAACGCTACGGTGCCTGTAATTGCCTTAAGGACAATAGACGAGTTCACCATCCAAGGCTCAACTTATCGTCCTGTTGAAAAGGGACGAGAATTTGATCTTCCTCGATGGGTCGCAGTCCTCTTAGCCTCAAATGATATGGTTCAACTAAAGGCTCCAGAAATTAGTGTCCCTGATTTACATAAGGCATTACTACGGGAAGCAGGAGAACCTGTTCTCCAACCATTAACTCCTAATTACTACTTCCAAATCAGGACTGCCATCGAACATCTTATTCAACAAAACAAAAAAGCCCCCAATGATGTTCGAGTAGCATCCCAAGCAAAAATGGAAACGTTACTCCGGGATCTTATTGCCAATAGGTTACTGAAACTCATGAAATTAGCATCACGGGAAGAACGAATACGCGAGACTAAAAAGAAAATGACAGAAGAAGAACGGTGGCTTTTTGACAAACTCGCCAGTCTTTTACGTAATTGGCAGAAAGAAGTAATGGAGATCGGAAATAGTGACTGAAGAAATTGACTATATCGCCCGTTATGAAGAATTTTTTAGGTCTTATAAGACCGAAGAGGGTGATACTCCCTATAATGATGCCATCGCCCGAATCAGCCTAGATAAGCTCATTTCTGTACCGATTGATTTCAATCACTTACTAACCTTTGATCCTGAACTTGCAATCGCAACAAAGAAGAATCCCCAACGCGCCATCGAAGCGGCTTCGACAGCGATTCTTCGCATTCTTCGGGTCGTTGACCCTGATTATTACGATATTGTTAGGGAACAAAAGATTCATGGACGGTTCAAAGAAGTTCCTGATCGCGTGTCCGTGCGTTTCATCCGGGCTGAACATATTGGACAATTAATCATGGTTGACGCTTTGGTTACACGCGTAAGCGATGTCAAACCCCTCCTCGTCGAAGGCGTCTTCCAATGTCGAGAATGCTTAGAACCCATCACGGTCCCCCAAACCAACCAATTCATTCCCCCGACTAATTGCATGAACGAGGCCTGTCGGAGTAAAGGGCCTTT
>SMTZ1_10001412_pt1 | contig 49648 bp, 39 predicted proteins | sample DeeMarSWOR136_30_FD_25667 | JGI IMG/M metagenome (IMG submission 25667) | reverse complement strand
TAGCTTTACCAGCAGCACACCTCTCCACTTCCAGAACGATTTGTCCGAGATTTATCTCAGGCACGACAAAGGCTTTCACTTTTTCTGCCAGTTCCCTGACCCTTTTTTCTGGAAATGGCCAGACAGTGATCATTTTGATATAGCCCACTTTAATTCCTTTTTTTCTGGCTTTAAAAACCGCTGGTAATGTGACTCTAGAAGTAATTCCATAAGCCATTACAATGATTTCTGCATCATCAGTCTGGTCTTCTTCAAGTTCAATGATGTTCTCGGCATTGTTCTTAATTTTATCACAGAGTCGTTTAACAAGGATATTCTGCGTTACAGGAGACATGACTGGATAGCCCCGTTCATCATGTGTTAATCCAGTGGAATGAATCCGATAACCATTTCCCGCTACGATCATGTCTGGCACAAGGTCTCCATCAGTTTCATAGGGCTTGTATTTTCCAGGCAGTTTTTTCGTTAAACGTCTCGGATAAATCTCAATCTCTTCTGCCTTTGGAATTACCACTTTTTCTGTCATGTGTCCGACACATTCATCCATCATGAATAATACTGGCACACGATATTTCTCTGATAGATTAAAACATTTAATAGCATAATCAAATGCCTCCTGCGGAGAAGCAGGGCTCAAAGCAATAATTTGATAATCGCCATGAGAACCCCACCGTGCCTGCATCATATCCTGTTGTCCGACCATGGTTGGAAGTCCAGTCGAAGGACCTCCGCGTTGGACATTAACGACAACGCAGGGTGTTTCCATCATGGCTGCCAGCCCAATATTTTCCATCATTAATGAGAATCCAGGGCCTGAAGTGACAGTCATTGCTTTTTTGCCTCCCCAGGATGCTCCAACTAAGGCAGCCATCGAGCCGAGTTCATCTTCCATTTGAATGAAAATTCCACCTACTAAAGGAATTCGAGTAACAAACCGCTCGGCAACTTCAGTAGAGGGTGTTATAGGATACCCAGCAAAGAATCGGCAACCTGCCGCTAATCCTCCTTCAGCACAGGCATGGTCACCATCTAAGTAATGTTCTCCAGTTAATACACCTTTAGGATCAGCTTTCAACGGTTTCAACCTCCTCTTTTAAGGTCACAAATATAGCAAATTCAGGACATAGCATTTCACATAACTGACAGTGTACACAAGCATCAGGCTGTACTGCTTCTGGCGGGTGGTAACCTTTGATATTAAACTCCTTAGATAATTCGAGAACATCTCGCGGGCAATACTCCACGCAGAAGGCACAACCTTTACACCGATCACGGACAATATGGATTTCTCCATGTGGTACTTTGATCTTGTCCGCATCGAGGGGTTTACGCCAATATTGCATACTCCAGCTCCAATCTTTAAAAATAATAAGGGGATTTTTAGATGTCCATTTTGAGAAAATAAGAATATTAAGATAACACAATAAAAATAAAAGGCAAGTGTTTTTTTAAAAAATTTTTGCAAATTTTTTATTATTGCCTCTATTTTATTTAATTTTGTCGATTCAAAAAGTAGAGAAGTGACCGTTACCTGGCAGGCAACGGCTACTTTTTCACAAATTGTCTATTAGCAGAATTATAATCCCCAAAAATGATTGTCTAATGCTTCCTTAATCGAATCAATGATTCGGTCCGCTTTTTGTAAATTTTTTTCTTCGGTATATCGATTTCTGATTGCGAAACATTTTACACGCGCAGCTTTTGCGCTTTCCACACCAGCATGGGAATCTTCAAATGCAAGGCACGATTCTGGAGCTAATTTTAATTGTTCGATAACCTTAAGGTAAATATCAGGTGCAGGTTTTTTGTTTTGGACATCATCACCCGTTACAACAGCGTCAAATATAGTTTGATATTTATTGACGAGTCGACTCATTATGGTATCGACCTGCTGTTGATCCGAAGATGAAGCTAAGGCTAACTTAAGATTTTTCTTCTGACAAAATGAAATCAATTCCATCACTCCAGGAAGCGGTTCTAACTTCTGCTGAGCAATCATATTCAAATAAATATCATGCCGCCTTCTTATTGCGGAAGAAATATCAAATGCTTTTTGATGAAAAAACTTATATTTGATATCTTCCATATTATCCTGAATAGAATAGCCCACCAATGATTGCAAAAATTCTTCGTCCACGTGAATTTGATATTCATTCAAAAAAATTCTAAAGGCTTCCAGTTGAATCGGCTCAGTATCCACAATGACGCCATCCATGTCTAAAATACAAGCTGTTATCATCGAATTGATCCTATCACCAAAAAAGACAAAATTTACATGTTGATTTTAAATGACCTATTTTATTTTTATTATAACTGCTTTCACATCATTAGTATAAATAAGTTCCCCCAAAAATCAGTTATACATAATAAAGGCACTTAACAATGCTCAAATGAATTATAACTATTTCCTCGAAATCATCGAAGCTTTTATACTTATTAGAGGTCATTCTGTAATATTAATATTGTAAAAATGATCCCCCCAGATTGAATAAGTCCCACAGATGTTTTTTTAATTTTTTATCTGTGGATTTCTCCAATCTGCGGGGAAAGTTAATTAATCTTGGCATAAAAGCTATTGTTACATTTTAACCTATAATAAGTATTTCAAGTTAATAAAAGATCAAATCGCTATGAAGACAAGTTTGTAGTAAAATCAGCCTATCTTTCTAACATTTTGTCACAACACAGTCAAGTGAACCTGCCAAAATTACTCAACACAACAAGGAAGGCTTAAATAAAGTGCATCATAATAATTGTCGGAAACTTGCTAATCTTTATATTATCAATGGACTATACGTCTTGCTCTTCAAATCCAACAATCTGGCATATTGTTTGCATTTTTAACCGAAAATTTTAGAAATATCAAATAAAAGGAGTTGATTATTCATGACCTTAGATAAATTTACAGTCAAAGCTCAAGAAGCAGTGATGCGGGCACAAAACATTGCTCAGGAATCTGGACACCAACAGATAGAAGTTGAACATTTGCTGAAATCTCTTCTTGAAGATTCAGAAGGTGTGTCTCAGGCGATTTTGAAGAAGATTGGAGCCAATATCAATTTGGTGCAGAATAGAGTGGATGATGAAATCCGAAAAATCCCCCGTGTGTCAGGTGGAGGGTCCATAGGCAATGTTTACATTTCACAGCGAATGAATAATGTTCTCAATGCTACAATGGGTGAGATGCGACAGCTTAAAGATGAATTTGTGAGTACAGAACATTTAATGCTAGCAATTTTAAATGAGAAAGGTTCGCCTGCTGCAAATATTTTGCAATCGCAAGGGATTACAAAAGATTTGATTTACAAAGTCTTGAAGGAGATCAGGGGCACGCAGCGAGTTGTCGATCAAAATCCAGAGGATAAATATCAGGCATTGCAACGATTTGGTCGAGATTTAACCGATTTAGCCAATCGGGGCAAACTCGATCCTGTAATCGGAAGAGATGAAGAAATCCGTCGCTCTGTGCAGGTGCTTTCGCGGAGGACGAAAAATAATCCTGTTCTGGTCGGTGATCCTGGTGTTGGAAAAACGGCAATAATCGAAGGGATTGCCCAGCGAATCGCCAGCGGTGATGTGCCCGAGGGACTTAAAAATAAGAAAGTTATTCAACTTGATATCGGTGCTCTAATTGCAGGTGCCAAATACCGTGGCGAATTTGAAGATCGGCTTAAAGCAGTACTGAAGGAAATTCAAGAAGCGGAAGGTACGATCATCATGTTCATCGATGAATTGCATACCATTGTTGGCGCAGGCGCTGCGGAAGGCGCTGTCGATGCAGGCAATATGCTAAAACCAATGCTCGCTCGTGGTGAGCTTCGTTTGATTGGAGCGACTACTCTGGATGAATACAGAAAACGAATCGAAAAAGACAAAGCCCTGGAACGTCGTTTCCAACCTGTGATGGTTGAAGAACCCTCAGTGGAAGATACAATTTCGATACTCCGTGGATTGAAAGAACGCTATGAAGTTCATCACGGTGTTCGCATTTCCGATGGCGCTATTGTTGCTGCTGCCACGCTTTCGCATCGATACATCAGCGAACGATTTTTGCCTGACAAAGCAATTGATTTGATTGATGAAGCTGCAGCGAAATTGCGTACTGAAATCGATTCCATGCCTGAAGAGATCGATGAGATCGAAAGAAGAATTAAGCAACTGGAAATCGAGCAAGTTGCTTTGAAAAAAGAAAAGGATCAGGCATCGAAAGAACGGTTGGACGGTATTAAAAAGGAGTTGGCCAATTTAAAGGAAAATTCTTCTCAATTGAAAGCACGCTGGCAGACTGAAAAAGAAAAAATCACCCAGATTCGTGCGATCAAAGAGGAAATTGAACAGGCTCGAATCGACGCTGAAAAAGCAGAAAGACAGGGCGATCTCAATCGGGCAGCAGAATTGAAGTATGGGCGGCTAAATGAGCTTAATCATAAATTAGAAAAACTGAATGTGGAACTCAATCAACTTCATCAAAATGGTTCGTTACTAAAAGAAGAAGTCGGAGAGGATGACATCGCTGAAATCGTTTCTCGCTGGACTGGGATACCGATCAGCAAAATGTTGGAAAGTGAAAAACAGAAAATTTTGAAAATGGCAGATCGGCTGAAAAAAAGAGTCGTGGGGCAGGATGAAGCCATTGAAGCCGTTTCTTTTGCGGTTCGAAGATCACGTGCAGGACTGAGTGAAGAAAATCGTCCTATCGGTTCATTTATTTTTCTGGGACCAACAGGAGTCGGAAAAACTGAACTGGCACGTGCTTTGGCAGAATTTATGTTCGACGATGAAAATGCCGTTGTTCGAATCGATATGTCGGAATATATGGAGCAATTCAGCGTCTCCCGATTGATTGGCGCACCTCCAGGATATGTCGGTTACGAAGAAGGGGGTCAGTTAACAGAAGCCATTCGTCGGAGACCCTATTCAGTCATTTTGCTGGACGAGATCGAAAAAGCACATCCCGAAGTTTTCAATATTTTATTGCAGGTTTTAGATGATGGAAGACTGACAGACAGCAAGGGGCATATTGTCAATTTTAAAAATTCGATAATTCTTATGACCTCAAATTTGGGCGCGGATCGAATCATGGAGCGATTTCAGTCCATGACCGACGCCAATCGTGATCAAATTTACGAGGAAATCCGAAATGAAATTTTGCAATTGCTAAGACAGCGATTGCGACCCGAGTTCCTCAACCGTGTCGATGAAATTCTTGTCTTCCATCCACTGACAAAAGAAAATATTCGTTCGATTGTTGACATTCTTTTTGAAAGGCATGTTCGTGGTGCACTTTTGCGCCAGGGCTTGGATGCAGAATTAACCGAACAGGCAAAGAACTATTTTGCGGAAGCAGGATACGATCCAATATTCGGCGCACGTCCGCTCAAACGCATTATGCAAAAAGAATTGATCAACGAAATCTCGACGAAAATACTCGAAGGAGATTTTGGGCAGGGAGATCGTCTTAATATTGATTTTAAAAATGGTCAGTTGGTTTTAGAAAAAACAGTGGAGTAACGTGCTGAAATTTAAATCAAACAAAGTAATTGGGTAATTGGGTAATTGGGGTATTTGAGAACCCCAAAAACCTAAATTGAATCTTTTATTGGATGATTATCTCAGCAAGGATCAAAAAACGGAGAATGGAGTGGCGGAGTAATGAAGCAATTGATTATTGAAACACAAACTCCATTTATCCAATACTCCATTACTCCCATTTGATAATAGTTTTTCATTTTCTTTTCGATTTCGTTAAGTAACACTACTTAGTCAGATTAATATTTTTACTTATGATTTCTCAAATCCTCTTCGAAAGGCTGTCATTCCCGCACGTTTTTTGCGGGAATCTCTTGCGGAAACTGATAAGATTCCTGCATAAGAGATTGTAGGAATGACAGGTTAACCTCAATGTGACTAAGTAGTAGTAATAGCTTGCAAATAATTTTTCAAAATATCAAGAATAGAGGAGAGTTAACTTTGAAAACAAATTTACCAAAATCATTTAATGATTTGATAAAACAGTCAGAAATCCCTGTGGTTGTAGATTTTTGGGCAGAATGGTGTGGTCCGTGTAAAATGGTTTCACCCGCGTTGGAAAGATTGTCAAAGGAATTTAAGGGGAAATTATTGGTAATCAAAATAAATGTAGATCACAAACCTCACGTTGCTGCCCAATATCAAGTCTCAAGCATTCCCACAATTATGATGTTTCATAAAGGCGCTCAAAAGATGCGTTTGGTCGGAGCGTTGCCTTATGAATCTATCAAACAGGAAGTGTTGAAGAATATTTAGTGCCAATAATCCAGCAGATGGTAAGATTCGATTTTCTGCGGGTAGTCGAAATTTTATCATCGGCTGGAGAAATTTAAAATTTGAACAAGCCTCTTTTTAAGTTGTAAGATTTCCGCCCTTCGTACAACAGTAGCTTATACGAATTTCAATTGGTTACCGAGCAAAACCTGCCTGAATATAACATCTTCTAAAAAAAGTAAATAAAACTATTGACATTTGTCACAATCAAGTTTATATTTCGATTTAATTTGTAACCAAAATTTTACATTTAAAAAATTATAGAGAGCATAATGTCGATTTTAAAACCTTTATATCGATTGAAAAAATATTTAGTCCATTACAAACGTGATTTGGCGATTGGTTTCGTTTTAATTGTCGTTTCCAATATTTTGTACGCCATCCTTCCCAAAATATTGCAGGTCATGATCGACATGATAAATCAGGATGTCAGCCTGAAAAAACTTGCATTTTATGTCATATTATTGGTATTGGTTACCGCTATTTATTCAGTGATTCGATTCCTGATGAGAAAGACTGTCGTGGGCGTTTCTCGTAAGGTGGATTACCAACTTCGAAGTGATTATTTCCAACATCTGCAACGGCTATCACTCCGATTTTTTGTCAATAATCGGACTGGCGATTTGATGGCTCGGGCAACAAACGATATTCAGGCAGTATCCATGACCCTTGGAATGGGAGCAATGTTTACCGTTAGCAATTCGATCATTTTTGCTTTTGTAGTGACTTTAATGTTAGTAACAAATGTAAAACTGACGCTATTGTCACTCATCCCATTTCCTTTCATTCTGGTGCTCATGTATTTTAGCTTTGGTTACTTTTATAAAACCTATGAAAAAGTGCAAGAGCAGTTTGCTTCGCTTACAACAAAGGCTCAGGAAAATATTTCGGGAATTCGGGTTATAAAAGCGTACGTGCAGGAAGAAAATGAAATTGATCAATTTAGTGGATTAAACACGGTTTATCTGAAACAGAATCTGAAGTTAGCCAAAGCCAGGGGACTGATGTGGTCATCGATGGAAATTTTATTCGGGTTCGCTTTTGTTATACTTTTGTGGTTTGGAGGAAAAGCGGCTATCAATGCTCAATTGAAACTCGGTGCACTGGTTGCGTTTACAGTCTGGTTAGGAATGTTGGCCTGGCCCATGATTTCGTTGGGATGGGTACTCAATCTGATTCAACGAGCATCGGCTTCCATGAATCGCCTCAATAAAATTATGGATACAGAACCATTGATCAAAGATATGGAATGCACCGATCGTTCGATTAAGTCCATCCAAGGTGAAATTGAATTCAAAAATGTTTCGTTTTCTTACGATGGAAAACCGATCTTATCAAACATCAATTTAGTCATAAAACCAGGAATGACGCTTGCTATTATCGGACCTACGGGCAGTGGTAAAACGACATTGGTTAATTTGATTCCCAGGTTAATCGATGCTTCGCAGGGCGAGGTATTGATCGATGGAAATGATGTTCGTTGTATTCCTGTTAAATTGCTCAGAAAGAATATTGGATTCGTCCCACAGGAAACGTTTTTATTCTCAGAAACGATTGAGGAAAATATTTCATTCGGCGTTGAAAATGCACGACCGAAAGAGGTTAAATGGGCAGCTAATATTTCAACAATTGCCAGTGATCTCGAAAATTTTCCAGAGAAATATCAAACCCTGATTGGCGAGCGCGGCGTAAATCTTTCGGGTGGACAAAAGCAACGCACCGCTATTTCACGTGCTCTGCTTCGCAAACCGAAAATACTTATCTTAGACGATGCGCTTTCTGCTGTTGACACTTACACAGAGGAAAAAATATTAAAAAGTTTGATGGAAAGCTATTACAATCAATCAACGATATTGATTTCTCACCGAGTATCCACTCTAAAACATGCGGATTTGATAATCGTTTTGGATGAAGGAAAAATCATCGAACAGGGTACGCACTACGAGCTTGTTAATTTGGGTGGATTTTATTCCGATCTTCACCAACAACAGTTGCTTGAAGCGGCGTTGGAGGAATTGTGATACTGGAGGCTGGATTCTGGATACTCGATTCTGGATGCTTGATGCTCGATTCTTGATGTTGGAAATTAGATTCTTGACTTTTTTCAATAACATTTCTCCAAGCAGTTGCAAAGATGACATAAAATTGTATATCGGCAATCCAGTATCGAAACAACATTTTAAGAAAGAGAGTAAATATCGAGTATGAATTACCATGAAGAAGAAATCTTAGGAAAAGCTTATGACAGTCGATTGCTAAACCGGTTATTGACTTATTTGAAACCATATTGGTTTCCTGTTGTGTTGGGTGTAGTAATCCTGCTTATTGTCACGCTGCTCGATCTGGCAGGTCCATACCTGATCAAAATGGCAATCGATCGAAACATCGTCCCCAAAGTGACCCAAGGACTTCTTACAATCGTCCTGATCTATTTTGCCGTTTTGATTGTGCAATTCGCCTTTAAATATGCACGAACGTACATTATGCAATGGATTGGACAGCACATTGTTTTCGACATTCGGATGGAAATTTTTAGGCATTTGCAAAAATTGTCGCTTTCTTTTTTTGATAAAAATCCAGTCGGAAGGCTTGTTACCAGGGTAACAACAGATGTTGAAACATTGAATGAATGGTTCTCTGCTGGAATCGTTTCGGTATTCGGGGATTTGTTTCTGCTGATTGGCATTATTGTGATCATGCTTAAAGTGAACTGGAAACTGGCGCTGATCACATTTTCCGTTATGCCGCTTCTGGCTTATTTTACCTTCTTTATTAGAAAGCGCATTCGGAGCGCCTATCGGGACATTCGAGTGCGAATTGCTCGAATTAATGCCTATCTCCAAGAAAATATTTCGGGCATGACGGTGGTGCAGATCTTCAATCGGGAAAAGCGGAATTTCAAAAAATTCGATGAACTAAATAAGAGTCACCTGGAAGCGCATTTGCGATCAGTTTTCTATTATTCCCTTTTCTGGCCTTCAATCGATTTGATCGAATCGATTGCGCTGGCATTGATCATCTGGTTCGGCGCAATGTGGAAATATGGAGGCGCTGTTACGTTCGGAACGTTGGTTCTTTTTATTGAATATTCCAAACGATTTTTTCGACCCATTTCCGACCTGACAGATAAATACAATATATTACAATCGGCGATGGCGTCATCTGAACGAATTTTTCTGCTGCTGGATCATAAGCCTGACATCACGAATCCCGAACAACCAATCGTTTTGAAAAAATTTAATGGAGAAATTGAATTTAAAAATGTCTGGTTTGCATACAAAAATAATGAGGATGGTACACCAGATTATGTCATAAAAGACCTGTCGTTTCGAGTTAGACCAGGGGAGAAAATCGCCATTGTTGGAGCCACAGGTGCAGGAAAAAGTTCTATTATCAATTTGTTGTGCCGCTTTTACGATGTGACACAGGGCGAAATTTTGCTGGATGGCGTTGACATTAAAAAAATGAATGCCCAGGACTTGAGAAGCTACATCGGTCTGGTTTTGCAGGATGTTTTTCTATTTGCTGGCACCGTCGAAGAAAATATCCGCCTTGGCAATTCAGATATTTCAATTGACATTATCACCCAGGCGGCAATGGATGTGAACGCTCACCCTTTCATCGATAAGATGCCAGAAAAATACAACGAGCAGATGATGGAGCGGGGCGCTTCGCTTTCAACGGGACAGAAACAATTGCTGGCATTTGCACGAGCGTTGGCGTTCAATCCCAATATTTTAATCCTTGATGAAGCTACTTCCAGTGTGGATACCGAATCTGAAATTTTGATTCAACAAGCATTGAAAAGATTAATGACGAATCGGACTTCGATCTGCATCGCACATCGGCTATCAACAATTCAAAATTGTGATCGGATTATCGTAATGCACAAAGGAAAAATTCGAGAACAGGGAACTCATCAGCAGTTACTGAGATTAAAAGGAATATACTATAAACTTTACCAGTTGCAATTTATGGACCGGAAGGTTCAGGAAGAAAAGTTTTTAGCTATCAGCGTTTAGCTGTCAGCCCTGCTTTGGCGGATGGCTGATAGCTGAAAGCTTATGCCTAATAGCAAAGAGGAAAAAATGAGTCGAGATGTTATCGGTCTAATACTATCTTTTGCATTTGTTTTCTTCATGATTTTTTTGGCTACAGTAATCCAGAAGCTGTTCAAACTGAGCAACGATTTCAGCCGAAAAATAATTCACATCGCGGTAGGAAACTGGGTTTTCATCGCATTGTACTATTTTCAAGATTGGTATGTTGCCATTATCGGACCCGTTGCTTTCATATTGATCAATTTCCTGTCCTACAAATTCACCATATTTAAAGCAATGGAATTGGATGAGAAAAATCCTGGAACGATTTATTACCCTATTTCTCTGGCTGTTTGCACACTGCTGGCCTATTCAAAACAACCGATTTTGATATTACCCTACCTTGGAATAATGGCAATGACCTGGGGCGACGGAATGGCAGCAGTTATCGGTAAGAAATTCCCAATTAAAATGATCCGACCAGGGAAGTCCATTGGTGGATCAACAACCTTTCTGGTTTTCACCTTTGTCGTTTCGATGATCTATCTTCTCGTTGAAACAAACAACCTGTCGATGCAAACAATAGTCATCTATAGTTTGGGCACAGCAGCAATCGGCGGGGTGATTGAACTATTTTCTCCCAGGAATTTGGACAACCTGACTGTCCCGATTATTTTGGGAGCAATTGGATTTTTGGTTGGAATATGAACCAACTGATAGAGATTTAAATTCGTTTACTTTTACCAGCGTTTTTTCGGCTGTTTAATTAATTTTTTTTCAAATCCTTTCGTTGTAAAAATATAGTGATCCCCTGAGTTTTCTATTCAAAATCGATTTGAATATCAAATAATCCTATTAGAAAAATATTTATAGTTAAACGATTTTTTAGTATTGCTTCACTTGCAATTCTGTTATTTTGAAAAAGTAAGGTGCAATAAAAAAAGGAGAAATAGCCATAATCGAAAATTATTTATTTTTTTATTGACTCTTAACTTTATTTATTTTATTTTGGGGATATTTGTTCGAAATTTTATTTTGGAGTTTCAATGAGTTTTAATGAATGTTTAAGCCAAATCTGTCAAAAAAGAGATAGTCTTGTTTGCATTGGGCTGGATGTTGATCTGACTAAAATCCCAAAATCTATATTGAATAAAGACGACCCCCAGGTTTACTTCAGTCAAGCCATCATCGATGCTACCCTTGAATTTACCGCTGCTTACAAAATCAATACAGCGTTTTTTGAAGCTTATGGTGCAAAGGGTTGGGAAGCAATGACTAAAATTGTCAATTACCTTCCTAATGATGTTATCAAAATTGCTGATGCGAAACGGGGTGATATTGGTAATACCTCGAAAATGTATGCCCAGGCATTTTTTGAAAATTTAAATTTTGATGCTATTACGGTTAATCCATACCTTGGTTATGATGCAGTATCACCATTCCTTGAAAGTGAAGAAAAAGGCGTATTCATTTTATGCCACACGACAAATAAAGGCGCAACAGATTTCCAAAAATTTAGTGATGGAAAAACAGCATTGTTCGAATTGGTTGCAAAGAAAGGGCTGCAATGGAACGTGAAGAATAACTGTGGCTTGGTCGTTGGAGCGACCTACCCTGCCGAAATGAAGCACATTCGACACTTAGCACCTGAACTGCCATTTCTCGTCCCTGGTTTGGGCGCGCAGGGAGGCGATTTCGATCTGGCGATCAAATATGCTACCAACGAGCAGCGGCTGGGGGCAATTTTTAATTTTAGCCGCAGTATTATTTATGGCTCAAGTGGGGAGAATTTTGCAGAGGTGGCGGGGTTACAAGCAAAGCAAATGAGAGATGATATCAAAAGTCGTTTGAAATAGAAATAGATCAGATTCACCAAAACAAAATTGGGCACGAATAAGGAAGACTGAGTTGACAAAAGAAGAAATCCTGAAATTATTTGAAGATACAGGAGCGCTACTAAAAGGGCATTTTTTATTAACGTCAGGGCTGCACAGCCCGCAATATTTTCAATGTGCAAAAATTCTGCAATATCCTCAACACGCTCAAAAATTATGCTGGGAAATTGCCTGTAATTTTATGTCAGAAAAAGTCAGCGTGGTGGTTGGGCCTGCGCTGGGTGGAATTGTTGTAGCTCAGGAAGTCGCACGATTACTGAGTGCGAGGGGAATATTTGCTGAGCGGGAGGCAGGCAAAATGACACTGCGACGTGGATTTGAAATCAAACCAAACGATCGGGTGCTGGTCGTTGAGGATGTTGTTACAACAGGTGGATCCATAAAAGAAGTGATTCAATTGGTTGTGGATTCGGGCGCAAAAATAGTTGGCGTTGGTTTCATCGTAGATCGTAGCCAGAATCGTGTGGAATTCGATGTGCCGAAGTTTTCGATTTTTGAAATGGATGTTGTGACCTATCAACCTGATGAATGTCCTCTTTGCAAAAGAGGAATCCTTGTTGTAAAACCAGGAAGCCGAAAGTCAGTTGGTTAACAATTATTTTTCGATTATTCTTGTTACTATGATTCAAAAGATAAATCTAATGAGATACAGCTTCCTTTTTCCTATTTATTCTGTTCGCCACGGCGCATCTGCCTATGGCATGATTCATCTTGTTCATTTTTTTAGCGAAATTATTACATTAAACAATTGTGAATAATTACTTTCAGAAATTAAGGAATTTTCTTTATGAGCAAAGAATTTATGAAAATTGGACCGATCACCTGTAGTATTCAGGCTGATCCGCCATATAAAGAAGTGAGAAATAGCAAAACAGATTTTACAATTGCAAAGGAAAAACCTCAACTCATTTCTGATCTGAAATTTAGCCAGATAGATAGTAGCACAGCTAATTATGATGTAACCACTGCTGATTTCACTTTTCGAATAAATGATATTGGAGCAGAAATTTTAAAAATGTGTAATGGGAAGAATACAATCCAAAAAATCGCGTACGAGCTTTCAGAACAATATGATTTCTATGATGATGAATTTCTTGAACAGGTAAAGACTTTTCTGAATATCTTTAGAACCTATAAGCTGTTATAGTATCGATCAAGTATCGAGTAGAGGTTGTTTGTCATATCTATCCTCGGAGGAGGAAAAGTTGAGTGAAAATGAAATTATTGTAGTATTTCAGCCCAGCGGAAAAATAGCAAAGGTTTTGGCTGGAACTAACCTTCTTGAAGCAGCAAGAAAAGCAAAAATAAATATCCCGGCTTTCTGTGGTAACCGGGGAAAATGTGGAAAATGCAAAATTAAAATTCTTCAAAAAGAACTACCTTTCACTAACCAGGAAATGCTTACGCTTTCGCCTGAGGAAAGAAGCATTGGTATTCATTTGGCTTGTCAGATTAATGTGACAGAAGACCTGATGGTGGAAATTATTGATGAAGAAAAAATTACGACAACAAGTTTTTTAACTTACGATATTGCAGAAGTTTATGAAATCGACGGACATCTTAAAAAACATCATTTTAAGTTGAATAAGCCAGATATCAATAATATGATTGATGATTCCTTTAATATTGAAAAACATATTCCTGAACTTCAAACCGACCTTTTCATTCCACTTCCACTATTACAGAGCTTGTCCACTTCCTTAAGAAAAAATGACTTTGACATTACAATTACAACCGAAAACAATCATGTTATTAATATTGAAGCTGGGGACACTTCGCAGAGATTGCTTGGCATCGCTATAGATCTGGGTACTACAACAATTGTTGGCTCGTTAGTAGAAATGCTGACCGGAAAAATTATGGCGGTGAAAGCAATTACCAATCCCCAGGCAACTTACGGTGCAGATGTGATTTCAAGAGTGAACTATTCTAATTCAGAGCCAGGTGGACTTGTAAAATTACAGGCAATTGTTATTGAAGCAATCAACGAAATTATTGAGATGTTATGCGAATCCACCGATACCAAGTTCCGTGAAATATATGAGATGAGCCTGGCAGGAAACACCATAATGAATCACCTTTTTTTAGGTGTTAATCCTCAGTTCATTGCAGAGGCGCCTTACATTCCGGCATTCAGGAAAAGTCAAAAGTTTATGGCAGAGGAATTGGGGCTGGCAATGCTCCCCCGCGGACCAGTTTCGACATTACCAAATATCTCCGGCTATGTAGGCGGAGACATCACCGGCTTCATTCTGGCTTGTGATCTTCATAAAAAAGACAAATTTACATTGGGAATTGATGTTGGCACAAATGGAGAAATTGTATTCGGATCAAAGGAAAAATTAATTTGCTGTTCAACTGCTGCCGGACCTGCCTTTGAAGGCGGTCAGATTAGCTGCGGCATGCGAGCTATGGAAGGCGCTTTAGATAAATATTTTATTGATGAAGAACAGGTGTTTTTTCATGTTATTGGCGATGTCGAACCAAAGGGAATTTGTGGAACTGGATTAATTGATATCGTAGCAGAAATGGTACGGTTTGGAATCGTTGATGAGACAGGTAAAATAATTGATCCAGGGACGTTTGCTGGACCAGACTGGCTTCGTAAAAGAATCGTACATAACGGCACGAATTATGATTTTGCCATTGTCTCCGAAGAGGATTTGGGCGCCAAGCAAAGTCTTTTCTTTAAACAACAAGATATTCGGGAATTGCAATTGGCTAAAAGCGCTGTAGCAGCGGGAATTACTATTCTAATGAAAGAATTGAATGTAGAAATCGACGCCATCGACGAGGTGCTAATTGCGGGCGCTTTTGGAAGTTATCTGAACAAATACAATGCGCTGAGAATCGGTTTAATTCCAAATATTGCACCAGAAAAAATCAAGTTTGTTGGAAATGCAGCGAGCATGGGGGCAAAAAAATTTCTTCTGTCAAAAAATGCTAGAAGAGAAGCTGAAGAAATTATCAATAGTACAAAATATATTGAGTTATCGATGCGAATGGATTTTCAGGAAATATTTACCGAAAAGATGTTTTTTGAGCAGGCTGGTCTGTGAGTTAATTAAAAAAATGATATCGTTAATAAGTTAAATTTTTATGATCGAAAATTAAGTGATATCGATTGATAGTTGTCAATTGACCGTTGTAGGAATGAAAAAAACATCAACTCAATAAAAGAGCATAAAGATATAGTCAAACCTAAATTCAGTGTTAATATCTATAAAATGAAAAATTCAACTGACTACAAACAACTAACCACCGACACTACCGAAAATAACAAACTGAAAAGTAAATTAATCTCTCGATTTTAACTAACGCAAAAAAAAGGGATTTTAACAGTTGAAGCTAAAATCCCTTATTTAAACTGGTACTCACCGTGTCGGGTTCGTAAACAATTTATAAAAAAATTTTAATACTCTTAATCTGGTCAAAACAGAACCAAAAAGATACTCAACCGCTAACTACACGAATTAAATAAATTTCGCCAATGCGCCCAGGCAATTTCGCGCAATCTGAATGATTAGCGGAATTAGTGGTTAAAATTGTTTTGCCCATTATGCAAGAAATTGATTGCAAAGATACTAATTTCACAACCTTGAATTTAATACTGACCGAAAATCATCCACTTTGCAATTTTGTTTTTGACTGATTTTGAAGCAATTATTTTAAAATCAAATAATTACTTTGTAAAAATAACACAAAAATCTGGCTTTAATCTATAGTTTTGTTAATCATTAATTTTAAAAAATAATTTTATGATAATTGTACAAATATTGTGCCAACTATTTGAATTAAATATTGTAAATTAAAGTATTTCAATTAAAATTTCCGCTGCATCTTTGACAAAATTTGGGCATTTCGTTTTAAAAAATCCTTGATTGTCAGCCATTTCATGTTGTTCCGGAATGCTGATGTCAAGTCCTAGTAACTCCCTGCAAACAATTGTTCCTTGTCGCTGTTTGAATCTATTTACAAACTCCTGCACTATTAGCACCGATTTTTCTTTGGCGGCCAGATCATCTGCTAGAGTTCTACCGTATTTTAATCCGATCACCATCAAGGAACCAGTCACTGAGCCGCATGTTTCAGATAATCCCCGCATGCCTGCTCCAAAGGGATCGGTAATTTTTAGAGCAAGATTTGGGTCCAATCCAAATTCTTCTCCAAAAGTAGAAAGAATTGCCTGGGAACAGGCAAAACCTTGCTCGTATCGTGAAACGGCTTGTTCAATTTTATTCATTTTACTATTTGTTTTCCAAATATTATTCCATCATCAAAACCTGCTCGATTCGCTCCAACGCCCAATCGATTTCTTCTTTTGTAATGACAAGCGGCGGTGCTAACCGAATAATATTGATGTGTGTCTCTTTGGCCAATACGCCTTTTTTCATTAACGCTTCACAAAATCTTCGTGCGCCGCTAGCTTCTTTTTTCAGCACAATGCCGACCCACAATCCCTTTCCACGGTAAAAATCAATATTGGGACTTTCAATTTTACGCAACCGTTGCATCAGGTAATCGCCCAATTCTGCGGCGCGTTGGCACAATTTTTCCTCGACAATTATTTTCAACGCTTCACGAGCAATAGCACAACCAAGGGGATTCCCTCCGTAAGTGGAACCATGATCTCCAGGTTTAAACACGCCCATAATATCTTTTGAACCCAATACAGCGGATACTGGATACATTCCACCAGAGAGCGCTTTGCCAATTGTTACCATATCAGCGCGCACGTTCTCGTGTTCGCAAGCAAACATTTTACCGGTTCGACCCAATCCGCTTTGAATTTCATCAGCGATCAATAAAATATTATGTTGTTCACAAATCTGACTGGCTTTTTTTAAATAGCCAGGCGGAGGAACAACAACTCCTCCTTCTCCTTGAATTGGTTCAACTAAAAATGCGACTGTATTTTTTGAAATTGCTTTTTCCAACGCGTCGGCATTGCCAAATGGAATCTTTTCAAATCCCGGGGTTAAAGGCTCGAATCCCTCTCGATATTGTTGTTCAGGAGAAAAAGTAATTATGGTAATCGTTCGACCGTGAAAATTCCCATCACAGGTTATAATTTCAGCCTTGTCTTTTTCTACGCCTTTAACAAGATACCCCCATTTTCTCGCTGCTTTAATTGCTGTCTCCACGGCTTCGGCCCCGGAATTCATGGGTAACACCATATCGTAGCCAGTTAACTCACATAATTCTTTTGCCAATAGTGGCCATTGGTCATTTCGAAATGCTCGTGAAGTTAAAGTCAATTTTTCTGCCTGTTCCTTTATTATTTTAACCAATCGTGGGTGACAGTGTCCCTGGTTAACTGCAGAATATGCGGCTAAAAAATCCATGTATTTATTTCCTTCGACATCTTCAACCCAAACACCCTGTCCTTTTGTAATGACAACATCCAGCGGTTTATAATTATGCGCACCATAATAATCTTCAATTCCAATATAATCCTTACTGTTCATTAAACATATACCTCCACAGATTCAATTACATATTAATAATTTCGAGACCTATTTTTTAATTTTGAGTCATTCCTGAAATCCAACATTAATTATCGTACCCAATCAGGTAATACTCCCAAAACGATACCAAATGCTGGAATTGCAATTAAATAAATAATTGTCGTGACAATAAACATGCCAATGATGTTCAAGCCTAGTCCTACTTTTGCCATTTGAGGAATTGTAATACAACCAGACCCAAATATAATCGCATTTGGTGGTGTTGCAACTGGCAGCATGAAAGCACAGGAGGCAGATATAGTGGCTGGCACCATCAACAGAAACGGATGAATTCCCATCGCCAGAGCTGTGGCAGCCAGAATCGGCATAAAAATTGTTGAAGTCGCCGTATTTGAAGTTACTTCTGTTAAAAAGGTGAGCATGAAACAGGTGATTAAGACCATGACCAGTAACGGAACGCTTTTAAACAATTCTAAATTACTACCGATCCATGCAGCGAGGCCAGTGGTTTTGAATCCCGCTGCCAATGCAATACCTCCACCAAACAATAACAATATTCCCCAGGGTATTTTAATTGCCCAATTCCAGTCGAGTAAAAATTTGCCTTGTTTAAAATTTATCGGTATCGTAAAAAGTAATAATGCCGATAGAATAGCAATAGTCGCATCGTTTACAAATGATTCAATCCCAAATAAATTTGACCATCCAGGGATCACAAATGCTCCCAAATCAATATCTTTTCTGAATATCCATGCCATAGCCGTTACAACGAAAATGATCAGTACATAGCTTTCCCCCTTCTTCATTGGTCCCAATTTGTCCAATTGTTGCTGGATCACCTGTTTACTTCCCGGCAAGGAGTGAATACGAATGGGCAGTGCTATTTTTATCAAAAAAATCCAAGTGATAGGAATGAAAATTATAACTAAAGGAAAACCTATCATCATCCATTGAAGGAAACCAATTTCCGGGGCTTCGGGAAAAATTGACTTCACTGCTGCTGCAAACACAATATTTGGCGGCGTACCAATTTTCGTCCCTATTCCCCCGATGCTTGCTGCGTATGCTATTCCAAGCATTAAAGCGGTTTGAAAGGACGAAGTATCCATATCTGATTTTTCATTGTTTTTATTGCTCAAGGTGGTCATCTGCAGAATAATCGCAAGACCGATTGGGTACATCATCATGGTGCTGGCGGTATTGGAAATCCACATGGAGAGAAAAGCGGTGGCTATCATAAATCCTAAAATAATTTTTTTGGGTCCCAAACCAATTGTTCGAATAATGTGCAAAGCAATTCGTCTGTGTAACTCCCATTTTTGCATTGCCATTGCTAAAAAAAATCCGCCCATAAACAAGAAGATATTGCTGTCTCCATAAGAAACAAGGACCTGCTTCCCGTCCATTATTTTAAAAATTGGAAAAGCAACTATCGGAATCAAAGATGTGGCGGGAATTGGCAAAGCCTCAGTAATCCATAACCATGCCATCAGGATGGCAATTGCTAAAGCTCTTTGTGCGATTGGTTCTAAAGTAACTGAAATTGGAAAATATAAGAAAAGGAGAAAAATTGGAATGCTTCCCAAAAGACCTATTCGTTGTCGCAGTGAGAAATGACGAATTTTATTGTTCATTTCAGTTTTTCCTCGATAGCGACAAAAAATTTCTCTTTCCCTTCTTTGGTCCTGATGTCAGTTTCGGTTACATTGAAAGTAATAACTTCTATTCCATATTTATTTTGGCAGACTTGTGGGAAACTAACATAATACCCTCCAAGCCCTTTAAGAAAATCTTCAGTGATCACCTGCTCTTCTTTTCTCCCTCGTTTGCGGATTCTATTCATCAAAATTTTAACGTCGTCAATCTTCAAAAAAATAATAAGATTAGGGCGAATTACTCTTTTTTGTAATCTTTCAAAATACTCAAAATATAGATTCAGCTCATCATCTGTCATGTTACCTAAACCATGGAGGTATTTGGCAAATATTTCAGGATCTTCATAGAGCGAACGATCCTGTACACAGGATTTCGGCACAGTCGCAATTAATTCATGGTGCTCAACTCGGCGAATCAAAAATTCCATCTGGAGCGTAAGAGACCATCGTTTCATATCGGCATAATAATTACGTAGAAAACGGTTGTCGATCACTGGCTCATCGAATAGTTCAAATCCGAAATGTTGACTCAACAATTTAGCCGCCGTTGTTTTCCCGCAGCCGATATTTCCTGCCATTGTAATGAAAATTTTCTTTTCCAATGAAAATTTCCTCAGATAAAAAGTACTCGCGTTAAAAATGTTTTAGAAGAAGCCTTTGGAGCTTTACAAATATATAAAGTAAATTTATTTATGTCAAGCATTAATTAGTGTCTGTCCGTAAACCGTAAAATACCTCTATTTTTCAAGGCAAGCAGGATGCTTGCGTTACGGATAACTGTCTTTTTCAGACAGACACTAATTAGCATCTGAACTAAAACTCAGAATTCATTTTTAAATAATTCGATAAAGAAACTTTTATTTAAATGAAGCATAGAATATTAAGTTTCATATTTTCAAGTTGAAAAAAATATTGACATTTGCGATAAAAGTTTTTATATTGAAAACTATTTTAAGCGAGAGTGGCGGAAATGGCAGACGCGCTAGACTTAGGATCTAGTACCCTCGTGGTGTGGGGGTTCAACTCCCCCCTCTCGCACAATTTAATTGCTTTTGTGTTTAATAAATGAGAGGAGTGGCGATTGGAAGTTAACATTTCAGAACAAGGAAAATGGGAAAGAATTGTTGAAGTTACTGTACCTTATGAGGAATTGGTTCCAAAATTTGAAGAAGCATACACAAAATACAAAAAATCAATTCAGTTAGAAGGATTTCGCAAAGGAAAAGTACCCCTTTCTTTAATCAAGAGAGTTTTTGGAACAAAAATTGAAACAGAAGTTGCGGAAGATTCAATTTCCGAATTTTTGGAAAAAGCTGTTGAAGACAATAAGATAAAACTCTATGATTTATCTAAATTAGAATCAGTCGATTTTAAGCGAGAAAGTGGACTTAAATTTAAAGCTGTGGTCAAAATTCAACCAGAAATTGATGTTGAAAAATACAAAAACCTAAAAGTTGAAAAAGAAATATATCAGGTAACTGATGCTGATATTAATGAAGCTATTGAAAATCTTCGAGAACAACATGCGACAATGGTGAATATTGATGGCGAGGCTCAAAGAGGGAATTATATTGTTGCTGATATTCAAAAGACAGATTGGTCTGGTGTTCCCTTAATTGGGCAAAAATTTGAAAATCGCTATTTACAACTGGGTAATGATGAAACTGATAATGAATTTGTCGAACAGCTTATTGGTGTCAAAGCTGGAGATTCAAGACGGATTACGCTTCGAGCACCCAATCATCAAGCTGGGGAAAATGTACCAAATGAAGAAGAAGAACATTATTTGGTTGAGGTTAAAGAGATAAAAGCAAAGAGTCTTCCAGAAATCGATGATGAATTTGCCAGAGATTTAGGCGACTATGAAAATCTCGATTCTTTTAAAGAGGCTATCCGAAAAAATTTAGAAAAACAGTTCGAAGAAAATACAAAAATAATATTATCTAATCGGTTGATGGATGAAACTATAAAAAATAATCCTATCGAATTGCCTGAATATATGATTGATAATTATCTTAAAGCTTTTATCGAAAAAGTAAAAACCGACAGCAAAGAGCAACTCGATGAACAAGAGTTGCGGCAGAAATATCGTGCCGATGCTATTTGGAACTTAAAATGGTCAATGATCAAGGAAAAAATTTCTGACCTGGAAAGTATCGAAGTCGAAGATCAGGAAGTATCTGATTATATTGAAGAATTAGCTAAAAGAGCAGGCAAGAATGCTACATTAGTCAGAAGTAACTATCGTGATAAGAACAACAGAGAAAAAGTGAAGCGTAAAATTGAAGAAAATAAAATCATTGACTTACTGATAAATAGTGCAGAAATAATTGAAAAAACCACTACGTATCGAGATCGAATGGAAGAAAAGAAAATAATTGTTTAGATAAGAATTGTGATTATATGAGGTGTGGAATGAGTTTGGTACCTATTGTTATTGAACAGACTGGTCGTGGCGAACGAGCTTATGATATATTCTCACGATTATTAAAGGAGCGAATTGTTTTTATTGGTTCACCGATAGATGATACGGTTGCCAGCCTTGCAATTGCTCAATTATTATTTTTAGAAGCAGAGGATCCCGAAAAGGATGTCTACATGTATATTAATAGCCCAGGAGGATATGTGACCTCTGGGCTTGGGATTTATGATACAATGCAATATATCCGCCCTGATGTGGCGACAATTTGTCTGGGACAAGCTTCAAGCATGGGAGCGGTATTATTAGCTGCCGGCACAAAGGGAAAACGATCGGCGTTACCGCATTCAAGAGTAATGATTCATCAACCATTAGGTGGCGTCCAGGGAATGGCAGCAGATATCGAAATCCAGGCTAAAGAGATTTTAGCGATTCGAGAAGAAATTAATAAAATTCTATCATTTCATACCGGGCAGGATATTGAAAAAATAGAAAAAGATAGTGATCGTAACTTCTTTATGTCGGCAGAGGAAGCAAAACAATACGGTATTGTAGATGAAATTATGACAAGAAAAACTGAAAAGAAAAAAAAGTAACCAGCGGAAAAGCTAGCCGATAAAAATAATATTATTGAGGTTGTTATGGATAACTACAGCAGACGCCGAGAAAGATTATTCATTTGTTCCTTCTGTGGGAAAAATTCCAACCAAGTTGATTGTATTGTTACGGGACCAGATGTTTATATTTGTAATGAGTGCGTCAAGAATGCAAGTGAAATTATTAAAGAAGATATGAATCGACGGGCACTCATTGCAAAAAATAGAATCCGAACTCCGGCTGAGATTAAAATGGAACTCGATGATTATGTCATTGGTCAAGAAAACGCAAAAAAAATTGTATCCGTAGCAGTTTACAATCATTATAAACGCGTTGAGGCAGGAGAATTAGTTAGCGAAGAAGTCGAGCTGGAAAAGAGCAATATTTTATTAATCGGACCTACTGGTACTGGAAAGACACTGCTGGCACATACGCTTGCCCGTTTTCTGCAGGTGCCATTCACAATCGCTGATGCTACTACACTCACAGAAGCCGGATATGTCGGTGAGGATGTTGAAAATATTTTAGTCAGGTTATTGCAGGCTGCTGATTATGATGTTGATCAAGCCGAAAATGGCATTGTATATATAGACGAAATAGATAAAATTTCCCGTAAAAGTGGCAACCCTTCGATTACTCGAGATGTATCTGGTGAAGGAGTACAACAAGCACTTCTAAAAATTCTTGAAGGAACGATAGCCTCGGTACCACCCAAAGGAGGGCGTAAGCATCCGGAACAGAATTTAATTAATATTAATACAAAAGATATCCTTTTTATTTGTGGTGGAGCTTTTGATGGATTGGAGAAACTCGTCGCCAGTCGTGTGGGAAAGAAAAGTGTAGGTTTTGGTGCAGAAATTCAAAAAACAAAGGATTATAACATTGGAGAACTGCTACGATTTGTACAACCAGAGGACCTTCTTAAGTTTGGACTTATCCCTGAGTTAATCGGTCGTTTGCCTATAGAATGCGTATTCGATGAACTAACAGAAGATGCTCTTTATACGATTCTATTTGAGCCAAAGAATGCACTTACAAAACAGTATAAAAAGTTATTTGAAATGGACGGGGTCGAGTTAGAATTTGAAGATGCGGCTCTTAAGGCAATTGTTAGAGAAGCACAGAAAAGAAAAACTGGTGCTCGTGCATTACGAGCGATTATGGAAGAAACAATGCTTGATATTATGTTTAATCTACCCCAACTTAAAAATGTGAACAAATGTATCATCACAGAAGATGTTGTTGTGAAAAACAAAGAGCCGTTATTTATTTACCAGGAAATAAAGAAAACAGCATAGATTATAACAATAAAATTTTGGGTTTTACAGAAGAACCTTAGTATTTAAATAATATTTGTTTGACAGCAATGATCCTGAAATCCTGATACTTTATATCAACCAGAGGGATTGGATGTTTGATTACTTATCCAGTATCATTAATCCAGCATCAAAAAGCAAATCTTCCTAATTAAACTAATGGAATTAGTTGGGGGAAGATTTTTTTTCGCCATCGCTACTCTTTTAAACACTTTGTTAATATATCAATAATCATCAAAATATTTAACGCAACAAACTGTATAACGGTAATAATGTTTTATGATAGAATATGCAATATCTTAAATGAAAATTAACTCTGTAAAATTTTCTGTTAGTGTTAGGGATATATATCAACTCCCTACTAAACGATTACCTGAAATTGCTTTTGCTGGACGGTCAAATGTAGGAAAGTCAAGCCTCATCAACTGCCTGATTAATCGGAAAAATTTAGCACGAACCAGTTCCACTCCAGGTAAAACAAGAGTTCTAAATTACTACTGTATTAACGAAGAGTACTATCTCGTAGATCTGCCTGGCTATGGTTATGCCAAAGTATCTCAAAAGGAACGACAACTCTGGAAGAGACTGATTGAATCATATTTTATGGAAAATTCATTTTTAAAAGGTGTAATACAAATTGTCGATAGTCGCCAAGGCATCACAAAATTAGATCTGGAAATGATAACGTGGTTATCACATCTTAGTTTACACACTTTGTTGGTCGCAACAAAAACAGATAAGCTCCCCCGCAGTAAGACAACACATATAATTCAGAACCTGAACAGTGAAGCAACGGAATTAGGTATCTCAGGAGTCATCCCTTTTTCAACAGTTACTGAACAAGGGAAAAATGAAATATGGCAGTCAATAAAAGAATTATTGGATAGTGAGGTAGATATTTAGTTGAAACCTGATTTCCAAAATTTGCTTTTAACAGCAGGACCAACACCAATTTCGTCTAAAGTAAAAAAAATACTTGGTAAACCGATGATTTACCATCGTGATACCGAATTTGTTCAGACATTTTATTGTGTTACGGAGGACTTAAAATATTTTTTCCAGACCTCTCATGAGGTTTTAATTTTAACAACCAGTGGCACCGGAGGAATGGAAGCCACGATCACTAATATTTTTAGTCCAGGTGAACCAGTATTGATCGTCGAAAATGGAAAGTTCAGCGAACGTTGGACACAAATGGCTGAGAAATTTGGGCTTGATGTAAAACGAATGACCATTCAATGGGGAGAAAGTATTTCAATCGAAAAAATTACTGATTTTATAAAAAGCAATCCTTATCTCAAGGCAGTATTTCTCACTCATTGTGAAACTTCAACTGGTGCATTTACCGATCTGGAAACCATTGTTCCAGCAATACGAGAACTGTCAACTGCTTTAATTATTATTGATGCTATTTCATCAGCCGGCGTTTTACCTTTAAAAATGGACCAATGGGGAATCGATGTAACAATCACTGGATCTCAGAAGGGGCTTGGTTTACCGCCAGGATTAGCTATTATTGCTTTAAACAATCGTGTATGGCGTCATGTCGAACAAGCCGAACTGCCTCGATATTATTTTGATTTTACTCGTGCCCGTCAATCATTGCGACTTGGGAGAGGTAGTGCCTTTACCCCGGCGATACCACTAATTTTGGCGGCTAATGTTGTTTTAAATGATATACATCAACAGGGCATAGAAAAAATTTGGCTTGAACGAAAATCAATTGCAACACATTTTAGAGAAAAAATAATTGGCTTAGGATTCTCAATATTTCCTGAAATACCAGCCGATTCATTAACAGTGATAAAAATAGATGCCCCACCTGATGCGGATCATATTATTTCTTCATTAAAGGAGAAGTATCGAATTATTGTTTCTCGAGGACAGGGGCAACTTTCAAACAAAGTTATACGAGTTGGACATTTTGTAAATGTTGAACTTAAACAATTAAACCAATTTTTAGATGCATTGAACGAAATTAAAATTGGAGGTTAAAATATGGGAAAAGGTGATAGGCGTACCAGACGTGGAAAGATTTGGCGAGGAGCCACTGGAAAGCGTCGTCCAAAAAAGAAGAAATCAAAACAGAAAAAAGAAGATCAATGAAAACATAGATAAGGACCCCTAAAAATGCCCCGTATCTTAATTGTTGAAGATGACTTAAATACCCTTTCCGGGCTGGTGGAAATTATTAAGGATGAAGGTTATGATGTTGTTGGCGTAGAATCTGGGAAAAAAGCGCTGCGACTCCTCGAACGAGAGCAATTTGATTTGATGCTGACTGACTTGAGAATGCCCGATATTGATGGATTGGAACTGTATGAAAAATCTCGTTCTTATAATGCAGACATGAAGGCAGTCGTGATGACCGCCTTTAGTTCTGTTAAAGAGGCTGTAGAAGCAATGAAAAAAGGGGTCTATGAATATTTAACCAAGCCCTTAAACTTAGACGAGCTATTCTTAACGATCAAGAAGGCAGTTCAGGAAAAACAGATTTTAGAGGAAAATATCCAATTACGGGACCAACTGAAAAGCTCATATCGATTTGAAAATATCATTGGAAACAGCAAGAGTGTCCGCGAAATATATCGAATTATATCAAAAGTAGCACAAACACAATCGACAGTTTTCATTCGAGGGGAAAGTGGTGTTGGAAAAGAGTTGGTCGCCCGGGCAATTCATTATAATAGCCCAAGAGCTAACAGGAGTTTAGTTGAAATAAGCTGTGCATCATTGCCAGAGACACTCCTTGAAAGTGAATTGTTCGGATTTGAAAAGGGGGCTTTCACCGGAGCTGTAGCACGAAAAACTGGTCGGTTTGAATTAGCCGATGGTGGAACGATATTTTTAGATGAAATCGGGGATATTTCGGAAAGTGTGCAAACCAAATTATTGAGAGTTTTGCAGGAAAAAGAACTGACCCGTCTTGGTGGTACAACAGCAATTAAAGTCAATGTGCGAGTTATTGCTGCAACAAACCGAAATTTGGAGAAAGCACTAACAGAAGGTAGCTTTCGTGAGGATCTTTACTATCGTTTGAACGTCATTCCAGTGTTCATTCCGCCTTTGCGCGACAGAAAGGAAGATATACCTCTTTTAATAGAATATTTCATTAAAAAATTCTGTCAGCAAAACAACAAGCCAATGATGAAGTTCTCACAAAAAGCACTTGATTTATGTATGAATTACGATTGGCCCGGCAATGTCCGCGAGTTAGAAAATGCGATAGAGAATGCAGTGGTGTTGGGTGAAGGAGATGTTATTTTACCCGAATTTTTACCGTTAAATATGTATAGTTTTAAAAATAAACCAATAGATAGATATCTTTTCGATAAAATTGAAGATGAGGCGTATCGAAAAAAGATGGAATATGCAGAAAGAATTATCATCAAAGATGCTATTGCAAAAGCAAGCGGCAATAAATCAATTGCAGCTAAGAACTTGAAGATAAGCCTTCGCACGATGAGGTATAAAATTAAGAAATATAACTTATAGTTACTTGCTAGATTTCATAACGATGTAAACGGCTCCTATCCCAAAAAAAATATTTCCCAACCAGGCTGCCAATAATGGAGGTATTGTGCCATTGTGACCCAGGCTTTGTCCCACCTTAATAAATCCAAAGTAAAGAAAACAAATAAACAGGCTAATTCCGAAACTTACCGATCTACCACTGCGGGTTTTCCTGGAGGCTAAGGGAGCTCCAAAAAGTATGATGATCAAATTAGCAAATGGGAAAGCAATTTTAAGGTATAAATCTACCAGCCATCGATCTGGATTGCCACCTGTTCGTTTGACTTCTTTGATAAAGTTATTCAATTCCCAATAGCTCATTTCTTCTGTCGTTTTCTGGACTTTAGCAATATCCTCAGGTCGAAAACGGATATCTCCCAATTCCAGTTCATCAAAAGCCGTGGCATTCTCTTTATTATTTGAAAATTGGCGTATGTAACCATTTATTAATATCCACTTTTCTTTCTCCCATATCATTCGATCTGCATCAAAACGACTGACCAGCATTTTTTGAACGTATTTTTGAATGCTAACTTTAAAGGCTGTATTCGTCTTATTATCAAAAAATCCTATCAATAACCAGCGGTTTTCGTCAACCTGTAAACTAATATTCTTGGTTTGTGTTTTACTTCTTAGTTTCATCTTATCAACATGGGTTTGATATAATTCTGTTTTCTTCTGATTTGTAAGAGGAACAAATCTTTCGCCCCCATAAGCTGCGGTTATGCTAATTATAATTCCCAGGACAATCAATGGATATAAAATTCTAATAATTGATAAGCCCGAAGATTGCATGGCGATTAATTCATTATAACGCGACATCTGCCCTACACTGAATAGACTGGCTAACAAGGTCGCTACTGGGAGAATTAATACAATGATATAGGGTAAATAAAAGATATAGTATTTAGCAACAATAAAAAATCCGACTTTCTGATCAATAAATCTATCCATAAATCCAACGAGATCAATAATAATAAAAATTACAGAGAAGGCAATTAAAGCGAATGCTAGAGTCGCTAAGAAATTTCTTACTATATACTTATCTAAAATTTTCATGCTATTCCTATCTAAATCGTTTAGGCAATAAGCGGATGAAATAATCGAAGTTAAGAACAGAAACCTCTTTGACCGTGTGGATTAATAAATAAATCCCAAAGGCTCCTACAATAAAATTGGCTAACCACATAGAAAGAAACGGAGACAACATATCACGATCTGCAAGTTCTTCTCCACCAATTAAAAATATCCAATAAATAATAAAGAAAATTAAGCTGATCCCACCACTAACTGCCATATTTCCCCGTCGTGCCATAATACCAAGTGGAGCCCCGATTAAAACAAAAACAATACAAGCAAAAGGGATGGAAAATTTTTTATAAATCTCTACTAATAATTTATTATTGACTAATTCATAGCCGCGATTCACATCACGTTCTCCTTTTATTCGCTCAAGCACATTTCTATTAATCCGAATTTGTTTTGTTAAATTTATTTTAACACGGGGCGAGTTTTTTAACTTTTCTGGCAGAAGGTGAGACACATTGCTTGTTGAATTTGACAATGAATTGACATTTGATTGATTTTTGACTCCAGAAAAATAACGATTTATTTGCATGCTAATGAAATTCAATAGATTTTGGTTTCGTTTCTGAATCAGTTTCATGTTACTATTTACTTCCTGTCGCATCATTTTACTGCTCTGCTCTCTGTCGCCTCGATACTCGGATTCAGATCGTTGTAGCACCATATTAGGAATTGGTATAGTTATTACATACTTCGGAAATTGAATTCTGTTGTAATTTTCCAATCGATCAATATTAATTTCATGAATTTCACCCTCATACAGAGTTATCTGTAGTAATCCCGTAGTTTTATTAACAAAGATTTCACCACGTTCTGCAACAATTGTTCTATTCACGTTTGGATCATTTTTATCAAGAATGATAATATTCCGTACTTTAGATAAATTTTCCTCCTCGACTAAATGATCAACACGTATTGATAGATTAGGAATTTCCTGATATAAATACCCAGGTTCCAGGTTAACGGTCGGCTTTTTTACCGCAATGTCCCGCATTAACAGCCGAAGACGGTGATTGGAATCAGGTAAGATCTCATTATTAAACCATATTAAAAAAATTGTCAGCCCGGCAGAAACAATCAGGACAGGTAGAACAATTCGATACATGCTAATTCCGCTTGCTTTAATTGCCGTAATTTCATTATCCGCGGATAGTTGTCCAAATGCCATTAAGCATGCCATGAGTACTGCCATTGGCACTGCCAGTGCGATAATCCAGGAAAGATTGAGGGCGAAAAATTCTACAATCACCCAAAATCCAAGACCTTTACTTAAAATCCGACCTAATTCTCTGAACACAAGGTTTAACATGAAAATTAAGGTGATAATAAAAAATCCGAACAGGAATGGACCTATGTGTTGCTTTAATATATGCTTTGATAATGTGTACATGAAAACTTAATTTAACATACGCCTAAGCGTGCTTTCTTTTTGCATGATTTAAGAATTTTATGTGATAAAACATTTAATTGGGAACTCGATTCATCTGGTAGAAGTTATAATATACGTATTTAACGTTTGATTAGCAAGTAATTTTCAACCCACCACTTTTAAAATTATTTAGCGGGCCAAATTAAGGTAGTGAGATATGAATAGCTATGTTCTTTTATCTCATTCTCTACGGGGGTGGGATTAAATTAAATAACTTGGACATTTGAAAAATTCCTTGCACATAACATTAATAAGTTATAAAAATAAAATGGGGAACTTATTTTATCCCACCCCTAAATATAAATTGAACATCTGGTATCTTTGTGATCCTTAACAACAACAAAGAATGAATTTGACATGTATACTTTAATTTTATCTCACCCCCTTAACTTCACTTCAAACCAGGGAGGTAGTTAGTTAAACTTGTTAACGATTCTATTAGTTTCTTGTGAATATTGGTGCGATTTCTGTTCTGGTACATATTACCTGAACGATGAAATTTCTTGCCAGTGGACAAAAAATGGAGTAAGTTGTGAAAATCATTATGACCTATTTGATCGTAAAGGGATAGCCACCGGCGGGCAGACATTTGGTGTATTTAAAAATATAATTATATTTAAAAAAATAGTGATTAGCTGGTAGATGTTTATTTTCGTTAAAAGTTTAACTAAGTAATTCATCTGAAATTTCTATAACAAGCTTACGATGATATACATGGTACTCCGTTTCAAATTTAGATCGAAATCTGATTTATATTATTTGTTACTGATTTCGATTTTTTTTTCTTCAACAGTCACATACGTTGGAAAAACTTTTGCTTCAGATAGTCCAACTTTGGGATTGCGACTTTCTTCGATTCAGCAGTATGGTATCCCGTTATTTGATAAAAAACCAGAAGTTGGGCTCTCCATGGATGGTACAACTCAACCCATCTTGAAAATGAATCCCAAAAGTTTCAATCGAAAGGTAGTTATTGATAGCACCAATCAAACAGTAACCATTGAAGAAAGTATTTTTGGAATCTCGTTTCATGTGCCAGCAACTTATTCGGTTAAGGAATATACAGATTATTACCGTCAGGTTAACTTGAATCTGCTCTGGCAGTCGTACAAAGTTAAACAATTAACTGGCGAAAAACTTGACGAACATGGCAGTGGTGGTTTAGAAATTGCGATCCCAGTTCGCATCCGGAGCCGTGCATTTCAGACTATTTTTGGTGGCGATCGTGTATCATTATCTGTTACTGGACAAATAAATATTGAAGGTGGATTTCGACATGAAAAACGAAGTCAGGTAAAAACAGCTTTTACACGCGGTTCTGATTATAATTTTAAAATGCAGCAAACCCAACAATTTAAGGTACAGGGAAATGTTGGTGAGAAAGTAACTGTTAGTGTCGATCAGGATAGTGAACGACCGTTTGATTTTGAAAATACTGTTCGCCTAAATTATCAAGGTTATGACGATGAAATCATCAAGTCAATTCAAGCTGGCAACATTTCACTGTCTTTACCTTCAACAAGATTTGTATCATTTAGTGCGACAAATAGCGGATTATTTGGCATTAAATCGGAAGCTCAAATTGGCAATCTTTTTCTAACTGCAATTGCCAGTCAAGAAAAAGGAGAGAACAAAACCCTCACGATTACTGGTGGAGCTGAGGAAGGAGAATACATCATCAGAGATTACACTTACATGAAAGGAGCATATTTTTTTATTGATCATAAATATCGTAAAAAATATCAAGAAATCGATCCAGAAACCGGGGCACGTACTTTTTATCCTGATAGTATTATAACTGATTTTGAAATTTACAAATCTGGACCTGGTTTTGAACAACAACAGGGAAGAATTCGAGGTTGGGCATTGTTAAATCCTGAAAAGAGAGATACCTCAATAATTAATCAAGAAAATGCTAAAGGATTCTGGATTCGACTGGAACAGCAAAAAGATTATTTTTTGTGGACTGATCTTGGCAAAATAAAACTAAATATTCCAGTATCTGATAATGAAATGTTAGCTATCGCTTATCGTGATACTTCCAAGAATATTATCGGAGATGTATTTTTTAATCCTGATTCCCTGAATACTATTTTTTTAAAGATGCTTAAGCCACGGAATCCACGCCCCTCAGATGATACCTGGGAACTAATGCAACGCAATGTTTATTATCTGGGTTCTAAAGATATCGATAGAGATGGATTTGAGGTCAAAATTTTCTATGATGCACCTTCCGGTGACGACCCAGAAACCCATAGTTCTCGATCTTTTCTCGATTGGTTTGGATTGGATAATTTCGATCAAAATGGTAATAAGAAGTCTGACAATATCATTGATGATAACCCTAATTTTCTTCGTTTGGGACAGGGCGAATTGGAGTTCCCCAACTTAAAACCTTTTATTGAAATTCCCGTCGATTCGATTAGAAAGGAGGATTTCATAAGTGATATATATGATACCACCAACCAGAGCTATATTTCTAATCAAAGTAAATTTTATATTCAAGTTAAATCAAAAAATCGAAGCGCTAATTATGATCTCGGATGGAATGTGATTGAGGGCTCGGAAGAAGTGATGTTAAATGGGCGAAGATTAGTGAAAGATTCGGATTATATTATTGATTATTGGTCTGGTAAATTAACCATTTTAAGAGAGGAGGCTACAAATCCATCAGCAAATGTTGAAGTGAATTATCAACGAAATGAAATGTTCCAGTTGGAGAAAAAGACATTATTAGGCTTGAGGGGACAATATGACCTGTGGGAAAGTTCGTTTATCGGTGCAACATTTCTTTATTTAAACCAAAGCACTTTAGACCAAAAGGTAAGGGTTGGCAAAGGTCCAATGCGAAATATGATCTGGGATGTAAATACCGCTTTAAAATTTCAACCGAATTTCTTGACCAAGATAATGGATGCTTTTCCCATTATTGAAACGAAACAACCTTCTCAATTTAATTTTGAAGGAGAAATAGCACAAATTTTGCCTACCCCAAATACCTTAAATAGTGAGTCAACTGGTGATCCAAGTGGGGTCGCTTATATCGATGACTTCGAGGCCGCTAAAAAAATCACTCCACTGGGAGTAATTAGAAATCGTTGGCGCGATTGTTCCTCTCCACTCAAAGTTGGTGAAATCCCAGATCCTACCAACAATTGGAGGAAAACATTTGAGGTTTACCAAAAACGGGGAAGATTGAAGTGGTGGAATCCTTATGAGCAGGTTCCAATCAGTCAAATTTGGCCCAACCGGGATATTAATCCAAATGTTCCACAGCATGTTCATGTTTTAGATATGTATTTTGAACCGACTCCTATTGATAGCGTTGACGATCCCAATTACAGGCTTGAAGATTCCTGGGCAGGTATTCAGTGCTGGCTTTCTGCTGGTTATGCAGATCAATCCGATAGTAAATTTTTAGAAATATGGATTCAGGGCGACCAGGGAAGACTCCATATCGATCTGGGTCAAATTTCCGAAGATATCATCCCAAATGGAGATCTGGACACTGAGGATATTCCTGTTAGCGGGATCAGGAATAATTTGCTTGATCCTGGGGAAGACGTTGGAATTGATGGAAAACCAGGTGCAGATCCGATCGATTGGTGGGACATTAATAAAAATGGAGTTAAAGATCCTGGAGAGCCAATCAGTTGGGATGACTGGGAATACAGTACTGGTGGATCTTACGACCGTATTAACGGTACGGAGGGCAACGAAAGAGATCCAGGGGGTAGGCTTCCAGATACCGAAGATTTTAATGGAAACGGTTCTATTGATTTGCAAAACAACTATTTTGAATATACTTTTTCTCTGGAAAAAGACCATCCTGATACCACTTTAATTGCAGGCGGGCAAGACAATCGGTATGGATGGCGTATGTACCGAATCCCATTGAATGAATTTTCTGAAAGGATTAACGAACCAGATATGTCGCGTATTGAGTACGCTCGAATATGGATTGATAGTTGTTCAACAGAAACTTACTTAAGGATAGCTGAAATCAACATTGTGGGCAACGACTGGAAAGAAGAGGGGATTTCGCCTGATGACTTTAGTCCTCCTAATCCCAACAATGATTCCACGGTAGTAGCTGCTGTTATCAATACACACGAAAATGATGATTACATTCCGCCGCCAGGAGTTAGTGGTGTTAGAGATAGAATCACAAGGGTTGAGGCAAAGGAACAATCATTGGTTATTCGAATTAATAACTTAGAGCCAGGAACCAATGGTATTCTTCGAAAAACTTTTTTTCAGGCTGAAAATTATATTCATTACCATACCATGAAGATGTTTGTTCATGGGGGCGATGCCTTCGGTACCAATTTTTCGAAAGATAAAACCAGCATTGAAATCTTCCTTCGTTTCGGTTCTAATGACAACAATTATTATGAGTTCAGAGAACCAGTGTTCGAAGGTTGGGAAGATAATCATATTGAAATCGACTTAAACGAACTGGCGATGTTGAAGCTGGATACTCCCGATTCAAATGGATTACGAATAAGAGATTTTGGGAATGGGAAACAATATCGGGTAAAAGGTGAACCTTCACTAACAAATATCCGTCAACTAGTATTGGGTGTTAAAAATATTTCAAATCCTAATGCTGATACGGATTACATCAATAACAATCCTTTTCCATTTTCTGGGGAAGTCTGGGTCAATGAACTTCGGCTTTCTGGAGTTCGAAAAGATAAAGGGTATGCTTATCGTGCCCGAGCAGATTTGCGTGTGGCAGATGTATTTTCCGTCAATGGAGAAATTAATAGAAAAGATGCTGATTTCCATAATGTAAATACCCGTTTTGGACCAGGCAATAATGAACAAGCAGAAAATTTTTCCGGGAATTTGTCAGTGCATAAGTTCCTACCTAAATCCTGGGGGATGTCTATCCCGGTTAATTTCAATTATTCACGCAGTGAAAAGATGCCGAAATATTTACCTGGCAGCGACATTTTAGTTGAATCTGTTATAGATTCAATAAAAACTTTCGATACCAGTCAAGGCTTTGGAGTCTCCTTTAAAAAAACGACCCCCTCAAATAACTTTTTTATCAAAAATACCATTGATCAGATATCAGTCAGTTACAATACTGCCAAATCACACGGTACCAGTTCTACTCACGAATATTCAGATAGAGAAACACATGCAGCGAATATCAGTTATAGTATTCCATTTCCCAGAGACAAATATATTCGTCCCTTTAAATGGCTGGGAAATTCCCCCATAATCAAAAAGATCGCTGACCTTCAAATTTTCTATTTGCCGAGTAATTTCAATGTGAGAGCTTCTGGGAATCGTTCGATTTCTGAATCGAAAACACGAACTGGTTTGATTACCGATAATCGGCAATTTATTATTTCACGTAGTGTTCAAACAGGAATGAGTCCATTGAAAAGCTTAAACATTGATTTTTCACGCTCCTATAAGAATGACCTCAGAAATTCACCAGATCCGATGAAGGAACTTTCCAATTTTAAATTTGGTCAATTAACTGATATGGATCAATCTTTCGGTACCAAATTTAATCCCCAATTTTTTAGCTGGTTAAAAACCAGTTTTAGTTATTCTGCCCAATTCAAATGGACCAACAATCTTCAATTGAAAGATCGGGGACGTAGCGCTTCGAATAATAGATCCATAAACGGTTCGTTTACCTTTGATCCAGACAAATTAATTAAATCGATTTTTAAGCCGTCACCAAAATCTCCAGCTACGAGTGGTCGGAGAAGACCACCGGTAAAAAAGCCAACTGAACAAAAGACTGATCAAGAGGAAGAGCAAGAAAAACAAGAAAAGAAAAAAACAACTATTAGTCCATTTAAATTGTTACTCGGTGGAGTTCAATTTTTTACAAGTCGAATCCAACCAATTAGTATTAATATGATAAATCGTAACAACGTAAACAATTATGGACTTGATCCGACTGGGGGAATGCCTTCCACAGAATATATGTTGGGATTTACAGATGACCCCGGTATGGGAAGTGTAGAAAGCGTTGGTACAAATACAGGATCGTTAAGAAATTCTAATAGTATTTCACTATCAACTGGTGTAACCTTCATAAAACAGATGGATTTGACATTGAAATTTAACATCGACAAATCCGAAAATGAGACAACAACAAAAACCGGAGATTTTTCAACTTCATGGTTTTACTCAGAGGATGGCGGCGGTTTTCCTTTACCCGAATGGTCTTTTCGGTGGACCGGCCTTGAGCGATTTGGGATTATAAAAAAATTTGCTCAAAGAGTCAGCTTCGATCATAATTTTAGTGGGAAAAAACAAGAAACCTGGCAAAATACTTCAAGTGAAATTACCCGTGAAACTTACACCAATGCTTTTCGTCCGTTAGCCGGGTTGAATTTTAGTTTGCAGCGGAACATTAACCTAACTATCCGTTATAATACATCAGTAGATATAAGTAAAACTGTTACAGGTGGCTCAGGCGGACAAAAAACCTTACGTTCCGATCTTTCTATGACTGCTTCTTATTCTCGAAGTGGCGGTTTCCGAATACCAATTCCAGTTTGGCCTTTTAAAAACAAAGAGTTAAAAAATAATATCGACCTCCAGGTTACGTTCAGTATGAATAAAAACGCAAGCTATCAAAATTTAAGAGGACAGGATTGGGTTGAGACACAATTCACAGAATCATGGAATTTTGAACCGAGGTTGACTTATACGTTCAGCCGAAATGTACGTGGTGGAACATTTTTTAAAGTTGGGAAAAATAAAAATAAAAGTATTGGGGACACTTCAATCCAGGAATTTGGAATAAATGTGAATATAATTATTAGTGGAAGGTAGATTTCTATATCTATAAGATAATTTTTCTCAATATGCTTTTAAAAAAAGAGTTAAAAGGTTAGATTCATGAAAGCTCATTTTTACATAATATTTTCGGTTTTATTTATTTCAATCGTATTTTCATCCTGCCAAAGTCAGGTTATTCCAGAATTCAACGAACAGAATTCATTTCAGCATCTGGAAAAACAGTGCGAGTTTGGTCCTCGTGTACCAGGGACAGAAGCCCATATTAAATGTCGCGATTATTTAGATGAAACACTCCGAAAATATGCCGAACGTGTAACGCAACAACCATTTCAGGCAATTATTGACAATAAACGTGTGACCTGTTATAATATCATTGCAAATTTTCATTCAGCTAAAACTCAGCGGCTTTTACTTTGTGCCCATTGGGATACTCGTCCCTGGGCGGATAAAGATCCCGATCCAGCAAATCACACAAAACCTGTGTTAGGTGCTAATGATGGCGCTTCTGGAGTAGCAGTCTTGCTGGAAATAGCCAGAATTATTGATATCAAACCACCAAAATATGGAGTTGACATTGTATTTTTTGATGCAGAAGATTTTGGCAGCTACGGCCAAAATGACACATGGGCTTTAGGATCAAAACAGTTTGCACAGAATATTGTAAAAACCTATCATCCTGAATTCGGAATTCTGCTCGATCTAATCGGAGATACTGATCAACAGTTGTATATCGAACAGAATTCATACAATTATACCCGCGAAATAGTGGAGAAAGTATGGAATATTGCCGAACAGATGGGCATTCCTGAATTCATCTCTGAGGTGAAATTCGATGTTTATGACGATCATTTAAATCTTTTAAAAATCGGTATTCCCTGCATTAATATTATCGATTTTGATTATAAATACTGGCACACCATAGAGGATACACCAGATAAATGTAGTCCAATGAGTCTTAATAACGTGGGTAAAGTACTTTTAGGTGTGCTTTATTAAAATATTGAGTTGTTGAACTGGCGAAAATTGGCTTCTAAGGAGGGAAAATGAATTTGCTTCAGATCATTCTTAAAGGTGGAGTATTAATCATCCCAATTTTTTTGTGCTCATTGATTGCAGTTACTGTTGTAATTGAACGTTGGTTGTTTCTGCGAAAAGTGAAAATCAACGCCCGGAGTTTTATTCTTCAGGTGAAATCTTTGATCCTTAAAGGTAAAATATCTGAGGCTATTATTTTGTGTAAAAAAACCACTGCACCGATTGCAAAAATAACTAAAGCAGCAGTTGAACGATTTAATCGCCCCCATGATGAAATTAAAGATGCCATTGAAAGCGCTGGAAAAATTGAGATTTTTCATCTGGAAAAGAATTTAGGTGTATTAGGTACGATTGCCGCAATTGCACCCTTATTAGGATTTTTAGGAACGGTAACTGGCATGATTAGAGCATTTATCCAGGTGCAGAACCTTGGGGGCAACGTCGATGCCAGTGTATTGGCAGGCGGAATTTGGGAAGCCCTGGTAACCACAGCGGCAGGGCTTATAGTCGGTATCCCGGCTTTAATTTTTTATAACTGGCTACAAAGTCAGGTTGAATATTTTGTGTTTGAAATGGAAGACAATTCTACAGCACTGTTAGATATGCTCATTCAAAAAAAGGAATCCCCAGATGAATTTTCAGATGAATCGAACTAAAATCATCGCATTTTCTACGATCTCTCTGACAGATATTGTATTATTACTGTTGATCTTTTTTCTTCTGTCCTCATCTTTTTTCGTGCAACCCGGAATAAAGGTTAAATTGCCAAGGGCAATTACTGGTCAGATTGAATCAAAAGATCGAGTCTATTTAACTATCACCAAACAAGAAATGATTTATCTAAATAATCAGCGAATTTTAAAAAGTGAGCTTGGAGGAAAATTAAAAGAACTGTTGATGAATCAACCGGAGAAATTAGTTGTAATTCAGGCTGATAAAGATTTGACATTAGAAACAACCGTAGAAATCGTAGACATCGCAAAATTGGCTGGAGCAGAAAAATTCATGATTGCCACACAGCCAGGGAGCAGTTTATGATGATGGTTTTAAGAGAAAAAAATTCTCGCATTGCAATCATCACTTCCCTGCTATTCCATTTCCTTTTATCATTGCTTCTTCTGGTTACTAAAATAAATTGGAAGATTGATGTTCCTGAATTTACAGAAATTACTTTTGTAAGCGGTAGAGACAGAATCTTTGCTACGCTTGCAGCTAACGAAATGATGCAACGTCCTATACCAGTTGAAGATCAACAACAAGAAGCATCAGAAGTAATCAAACTTCCAGCACGAAAAATGTTAGAAGATGAAGAGCCACAGTTAAAAGTAATAGAAAAAACAAAACTGATTCCCAGGGAAGAGATTCAGGATTTAAAAGATATAAAGTTGCCCGATAATAAAAAGGAATTTAGCGATGCAGTTTTAACTAATCCCTCCATAGAGGAGAAGGAATTTGCCCTACCTATAGAAAGCATTACACAGGGCGATAAGCTTTTTCCTTCAACTTCAACCGCAACAGAATCAATCGGTGAAGCGCCGTATCAAATTGAGGGACAGGCAGCAAGTAGAGTTGTTACTTACAAAATAATCCCTGAATATCCTGAAAATTTGCAGACACAGGCAGTCATAAAGATAAGTTTTACCGTACTGCCAAACGGGCATGTTGGTGAAGTGATCCCAATTATTAAAGCCAATGCCCAATTAGAAAAGATTACATTGGATGCTTTCCGCCAATGGCGATTCAATGCCCTTCCAGCAGATGCTTCTCAACGCGTTGAGAAGGGGATTATTACTTTTCGATATCTGCTGAAGTAAGAATGCATCCATATTTGTCAAGTATTCGTATTTGCCAGGGAATTCACGAAATTCTATTAACTCGACTAAGCTTTTAAAATATTACAAATTGATGGAAATGATATGAAGTATATTTGTTATGTTGTACTAATTTCATTATGTCTGATCGGTTATATTTATGCTCAACAAATCCCATCAGAGCAATTAGATCAAAATTTGATAACCAATAGACTCCTCCAGGGAGTTGGGGCACAGACACTTCAAGAATATTATCAAAATGTTTATAAGGAAAAAGAACAAGAATTTCAACAGGCTTTTATGCCCTCATTTGATATTGATAAAAGGCAATTGCTAGAGAAGTTAAGAGAAAGCATTCCGCTTGAAGGTCCTATTGATCCCCAAACATACATCGTCGGTCCAGGTGATTTATTGCAGATCGATGTATGGAGTGTAGTTCCTTTTTCATCCCCTCTTATTGTCAATCCTGAAGGTTCAGTTATTATTCCAACAGTTGGTGTTGTGGCAATTGCAGGTAAATCATTATATGAAGCCAAAGAAGCGATTAGAAAAGAGGTCAGAAAAATTTATATTAAAGGAGAAATTACAGTTTCATTGATTGTTCCCCGCATATTTTCAATCACAGTTAGCGGAATCGTTAATAATCCAGGAACTTTTTACGCCTCTGCTGTCCAGCGAGTCGACCAGGTCATTTATCAAGCCAATCTTCAATCAACGGTGGTGAGTTCAAAAGCATCAATGGTTGAGGAAGAAAATAGAAGGCTGCTCCAGCGAGGAGATATTCTTAAATATTATCGCACAGATGAATTGAAAAAACAATCGCTAGAGTTCTCTCTCCGTAATATTAAGCTGATTAGAAGAAATAGCGATACGTTGACAGTGGATCTTGTTCGATACTATGCTACGGGAAGTACAAGGTTTAATCCATTTTTGTTAGATGGCGATCGGATCATTGTTCCGAATTTAAACACTGAAGGGAATTCTATTTCAATTAGCGGGGAAGTTCGTCTGGAAGGGACGTATGAATTTGTACCAGGAGATTCTTTATCTCAAATTTTTGAAATCTCCCAGGGACCTACCAGAAATGCAGATTTAAATTGTATCGACTTATATCGTACCGATTTAACCAGCAATCAATACCACAGTGAGATAATCGACTATACGAAAATTACCAATGGTGAGGAGCCAGACATTGCGTTACGCCCGGGGGATAGAATCGTAGTTAGAAAAAAAATTCCACGGGAAACACCTTATAGTGTTATAATTAAGGGTGAGGTGAAACGACCTGGATTATACCCGATTACATACAACAGAACGTTGTTGAGTACAATTATTGAAGCTGCTGGGGGATTTTCTAAAAATGCTTCACTGGCAGACTCAAAGATCATACGTTTTAACGAACCGTTAGATAAACTTGAATCAAATCCTGACTATTCCAGGCTTTATAATATGCGATTAGGTGATATGGGGATATTTGATCGAGAATATTTCAATTTGGAGGCATTACTCAAACGAAATCTTGTTTCAGTTGATTTTTATAAGCTATTTATTGAACAGGATTCGACCTACGATGTAATTTTACGGGATGGCGATCTCATTCTTATTCCGCAAAATCAAAGTACCGTATTGGTATTGGGACAAATTCCCAACCCTGGATATCAGCAATTTGTCCCTGAAAAGGATTATAAATATTACATCGAAAGGGCAGGTGGCTTAACGAATAGAGCAAAATCAAGCAAAGTTCGGATTATTAAAGCTGGCACCAAAAATTGGTTAAGACCAAATAAAACAGCAATCGAACCAGGGGATACAGTCTGGATTCCCCGTAAAAGAGATGTGGAATTTGATACTTTCATTGACTGGCTAAGTAAGTTCGTTGGAATTTTTGGTTCTGTCGCAACAGTAATAATATTATATCAATCATTAAATCAGTAAATAATCTTTATTGGGTTTGTCAATGCTAAAACGATACATTCTTCTTCTAATAAAATATAGAAAACTTTTTATCGGTTTTGTCTTCACAATGACTCTCATCAGTATCATCGTTTCGTTGCTTCTGCCTAAATGGTACTTAGCTGAGGCATCATTTATTGCACCAGAATTAGCGCCAAACACCCTGCTTTCAATGGGAGGCGGGCTTTCATCTGTAATTCAAAGTTTTACCGGGCAACGAAATATCAGTGGCTATAGTTACCTGGCGATCCTTAATAGTCGAACGATTAATGAGAAGGTAATTAAGAAATTTAATTTGATGGAGGTATATCATATTTCCGATTCGTTAATGTCTAAAGCATTAAGAGAATTGAGTGGCAATGTTTCATTTACTATTGGCGATAATGATGAAACTATTATCTCTGTATATGATAAAGATCCCGTTCAAGCAGCAAATATGGCAAATTATTATCTTGAACTTTTAAATGAGCGGGGTAAGGAATTTGCAAGAAAAGAATTGTCGACTTTTAAAAGATTAATAGAAGAGAGAATTGAAGAAAACGAAGTAACATTGAATAAACTGGAAAATAGAATTAAGGAATTTCAGGAGAAGGAGCAAGTTCCGGTTGTTATGACCGAACAGGTCAGCGGTCTTGATTTTATTGGCGAACTATATGCCGAAAAAATTGGATTAGAGATACAACGTGATGTTTATATGGAAAGCTACAACAGCAAGCATCCCCTAATTTCTATAATTAACAAGCAGCTCGAAAATATCGACCAAAAGATCAGCATGGTGCCACAGTGGACTGTTGAATATTTACAAATTTACCGAGAACTACTTGTGCAAAGAAAGATAGCTGAATTTCTCGTTCCCATGCTCGAACAGGTAAAATTGAGCGAACTTCAGAAAATTCCCGACGTTTTAGTTTTAGATAAAGCCGTCCCTCCAGATCGAAAGAAAAAGCCAAAACGCATGTTTATTGTCATTGCGGTCTTTCTTATGTCCTCGCTATCAATGCTTTATTTCCTGCTCATCAAGGAAAAATATAACCAGGAATTACAGGATTTTTGGGATCAGGTCAGGACAACATGGAAAAGTTAAGTCGGCTCCTTACATTCATTCGCAATAATCATTATATCAAAGACGCAGTCATCCTTTTCAGCGGAAATGGATTTAAAATTCTCATCGGCTTTATCCTGAACATGGTTTTAGCCAAATTTTTTGGGGCAGAAAATTTCGCTGTATATTTAACATTGATGACCGTTTCTTTGTTCAGTGTAAACATTTCAGATTTTGGATATGGAAATACTCTAAACAGACTAACCAATCATCAACCCGAAAATTGGCGAGAAATTTTTTCAACCATTTTTGTCTTAAAAATTACTCTCCTGATTGGATTCCTGTTTATCTTCTATCAGTTAATAAATTACATTGCTCTCAATTTAAAATCGCTTGAGGATAGACAGGATTTGCTTAGGCTGTTAATTTTTCTAATTGCGGCTGAAAGCCTTTTCAGATTTCTATTAGCCTCACTACAAGCAAAACACTTATTTAAGCGATTCAGTTTGTTGCTTGTGGTAAATAATTCATTTCGGCTGGCAGGTATAATTATCTTTTACTTTTTTCATTTATTGACAATTAAATCGATTGTGATTTTGTACTCCTGCTCTTTTCTTGTTTTAATATTAACCAATTGCAGCTTCTGGCGCTTTTCCTTTGAAAGGAATTTTTCCTCAATTCTAAAAATTAATTATTATGCCCTCTGGGTATGGCTATTTATTATTTTCAATACGCTCTTTGTTAAATCTGATATCATATTTATTAATTATTTAAAATATGATAAAGTCGTAATTGGAAATTACGGGCTTATCTTAACTTTTATTTCACTCATTGGTTTACTTCAAATGTCAATCTTTACACAACTTTTACCGAAGACGTCAAAATTTAAAATCCAGGCAGACTATCAAAAGTATTATGCAGAAATCAAATTTATAAGAATTGTTACAGTAATTCTCTCACTAATATATATAATATTGTTACCATTTTTCCTAAAAATTATCTATTCCAGACAATATGAAATAAATATATTCATTGTTGTATTATTTGGATTGCCATATTTATTTAGCCTTTTCAATGAATTTAATTGCGTGCTTCTTTACGCAATGGAAAAGCATCGCTATATCTCAATCGCAAATGCATTAGGATTGGGTTGCATAATCATTATTTTATCTATATTCCCTGATATTAAAACGGTCTGGCATATCGTTATCGCGGTTATGATAGGCAAAATTGTAGTTGACTCTTTTGTATACTTTAAGGTTAAGCAGTGCTTGGGATTACTAACAGATTAAATCTAACTCATTCTGTATTAGAATTATTATTACTTGCGATTTGCATATTTCTTCCCGTACTTTTGTTGGTATTATTATCAATTGAACAGTTTCTCGGAATCTCAATTATTCTGGTAAGCATATTTCTGATTCTGATATTAAGTAATTACAAATATGGACTCTATTTCATTGTGGTTGGACTGCCGTTGTTTCAATCTATTTCAATGAAATCCGATAGCGCCACAACGACAGGAATTAATCTACAATATGTTCTTATACCGGTCCTTCTTGTTGCATGGCTTTCCGAGAAGCTTACCAAGAAAGAACTCGCAAATATCAAGCTGCCCTATTTACCACTTTTTACCGTTTTTGTTGTAGTTTTAGCATTATCCATTGTTAATCAAATAGATGTTGTTTCGGCAACTCATATAAAGCATGGTTTTATCCAGCTCTCTTTATTAAATTATTTAATACTGTTTTATATTCTCGTCAACGAGAAATTAGATACAGAAGATTTTCTAAAAATTTTTAGGGGATTTTTGATCGTGGCTTTTATCGCTTCAGTAATTGGTATCTATCAATATCTCACTATTGATGTTGATGAACGAACTGGGGTGAGGGTTACTTCAATTTTTGGCTCGTTGTTTAGAGAAGATACCAAGTCTAATCCCAATGATTTTGGAGCATATTTGGCATTTATGATAATGATTGCTCTATTCGTTTGGAATACAACAATAAAAAAAAATCGAATTATAATTGCAATCATTATTACGGCTATTTTCTCTACTTTGCTGGTGACATTCTCAAGAAGTAGTTTATTAGCTACAATCTTTTCTGTCTTATTTTATACTTTTTACCGGAGTAAAAAAGCCTTTTTCTATACTATTTTAGTCGTGATAATATCTCTCATAGGTCTTTATTTTGAACCGACATTTCATAAACGCATTATTAGTATCTATGAAATAATTACTGATAAGCGCATCATTAACATATTTCTAAACATCAATCCACAAAATTTAAACTGGGCATATATTGAATATTATGGCATTCAGGGTTACGGAACCGATATTATCTCTGGGGCATTTCGAATCTGGGCATGGATTCAAGGTGTTCTGCTTTTTTTGACATATCCATTTCTGGGTGTCGGTTATCATCTGACCCTCGCTTATAGCCCCTGGCCAACTGCTGAAAATCTTTATCTGGACATTGCAAGCATGACCGGTGTTGTTGGGCTATTATTATTTATCATTATTCAAATTAGTTTTTTAAAAGACGGATTTAAATTACTAAAAACAACCCATCTGACTCGTTTTGGTTTGTTGTGGTTAAATATTTTAGCTGTTGCATTTTTTGTTAGTCTTACCGGGTCAGTTTTATTTGGGGGCAAATTATTGGGTCTATTCTGGATCTTAGCAGCATTGTTCTATAATGTCAAACAAAAAGAAAACAATCATATTTATCAGCAATGAGTCAAAACTTTTTGGTGCGCCAAAGATTTTGCTCAACATCATCAAGTATTTTCATTCGATTCAAAAATACAACGTTTTGGTTATCTGCCCCATTGAGGGACCTTTGAAAACTGTATTAGATCAAAGTGGTATCCCAACTCTAATGCCGGAATGTTTACGAGACTATTATAATCATGTAAGCCATCCAACCAAATTATTTATTCAAATCCTACGTCGAGCTTATGATAATATACTCGTTCTTTTATATTTCACTCAATTTTTATTAAAAATTCCAAATCGAGTTATCTATGCCAATACTTCTGTGGTTCGCTATGTTGCTTTACCAGCAATAATTACAAGAACAAGGCTGCTCTGGCATATCGAAGAATATTTTAAAACTCCATTGAAAAATATTTTTCACTCCTTATTAATCGGACTTTGTGCTGATAAAATTATTGTGCGTTCTACAAACTTAATATCCCATTTAAAACTTCCCAAAAGTGCACTCAAGAAAATCGTAGTTTTTCAATATTTTCCGATATTTGAACAAAAAGTCGATGATTTTAAAAAGACTGGAAAGCCGAGTTATGACCTTATTTTTGCAGGTCGAATTAGTTTAGAAAAGGGAGTGCTCGATTTATTGAAGGCAATCAATAATTATGTTAAAATTAATGACAAAATTAAAGTTTTAATTATTGGCTCATTTTTGGAAAAAGATAAAACAGCTATTTTAGATTACTTTTCGAAACATGAATTGAACACCTATGTTGAATTTCATGATTTTGATCCTGAAATCGATAGCTATTTATTAAATTCAAAAGTGGTTGTATTACCCTCTTACCGTGAAAATATACCAGTAATTCTGTTAGAAGCTGTGATGTTAGAACGACCGATAATCTGCACTAATGTCGGAACTATTCGGAATTTAGTCACACCAAATAAAAATGGTATAATCATCAACCCCGGGGATGTTCAAGGACTAAGCACAGCCATCAAACAAATTCTTGATGATCAATATTATGATCGATATTTAGCTGGCGCTAAGGATAAAAAGAAAGAATTTTTATTGGATACAAGCACCTATATAAAATTGAAAGAACTGATTGATGATCCTCGATCCAAGTAGTTGTATTTTGTATACCTTCAAATAGTAAAGAGCTATAAAACTTTACTAACTTATCTTATCTCTTTCACACTTATCAGGTCCATTTTCGTATTCAGCAGGTATAACTAAAATAGAAAAAATGTCAATCCAACGGTAGGAACATGGAGGATTTCATAGATTTTACCCCAGGGCATATAGAAAATGTCGTAGTCTAAGGTAAGGGCAAGATCGTTTTTCTTAATATAAAATTCCGCTTGAACACCCGTCACAAAATTTACACTCCATTCCATATGCTTAATGTTGAGCAAATCTTTTGAATACAGGTGATATCCCCCAAAGCCCAGGGCCATATTCAGAAAAAAGTTTTTATTATAAATGACCTGGTATTGAAATTGAAAATTCATATTATAAATTTGTGCCTTAATTTTATTTCTATCCTGGCTGTAAGAATCATAAATATAAGCACCTGACAGCTTAAATTGACGAACATGCGTTAGCTGGTGCATATAGTTCAATTTAACTGTTCGTCCTGCAGTCAGGGAAAGACCATGGGAATGAATAGTGTGGAAATAATATGGCTTCTGTGCAGCAAGATTCTCAAAAATACAAACGAGAAAACATGCGGTAAAAATAGAATATAGAAATCTTTTATAAATTTTATGATTTATCAGTCTTATCAATATATTTATTTTCACGTTATATTCTTCTAATTGTTTTTCTATTTAGGAATTGTTTTGGTGACAGAATCATATCCATCATATTTATCCCATACTTCCAGCTTCACTATATATGGATCAAAACCTGGATTATAACCTACTTCTACTATATCTTTATCTTCACCTTCTATTACCAATGCACCTGGAAAAGTCCACTTAAAATAGCTGATTTCATCAGTTAAATTGGAATCTGTACTTGTTGAAGTATATATTACTGGAGTTCCCACATGTTGGGGATTTTCTGGTGCCCACGTAAAATCAGCCTTCGGATTTAAATTTATTACATTCACAGCCTGCTGCGCTTGATCTGTTAAACCATTGCGTTTGTTGGTTACGACTAATTTAACGATGTATCTTTTCGGCGCATCGAAAGTATGGGTGACGCTATCAATATTATCATACTTCAGGCTCCCGTCAATACTAATATCGTGCTCGATTTTACCCCCCTGGGGATCGTAGGATTCTGTTCCATCAATCAGGCAATCCAATGGGAACGGTCCTTCTTTAGGTGTGACTTTTAATACAGCTACTGGTGGAGTCGCAACATTAACCATGACTTCTGCCGAAGCAGTTTCTCCCAGGTTGTCCTGTACTGTTAATTTCACCCGGTAATTTTTATCGACAGTATATGTGTGGGTACCAACGCTGTCCAGTGAACTAGAGCCATCATCAAAATCAATGCGATATGACACAATTTCACCATCAGGATCTGTGCTGTTTGTGGCAGCATAGGAGATAGTAATCGGCGCTTCTCCAGAAGTGGGATCAACCTGCAAAATAGCCAAGGGAGACTGGTTTTCTGTGCTAACCGCATGTTCGGTACTATCCGTACCGCCTTCATTATCGACAACTTTTAACTTAACAGTATATGTCCCAGAAAACTGGTAGCTATGCTGCAAGATACTTGACCCGGTTTTTACCACTGGAGATCCATCATCAAAATTCCAGTAATACGATTCTATTGTACCCCCGTCTGGATCATTGCTTTTTGATGCATCAACTTCTAGTTTATAGGGACTTACTTGGGTCAGTAGTTTTGCTTCAAATTTAGCCACCGGCGGTAAATTATCAAAAAAGAATGATTCGGTTTTGCTGGTTGTAACTTTCACTTTATCCGAAAGCTCCAGCTCGATTTCTACTTTTCCCGTCGTATCTGGAATAAAATTTATTTTTCCATCAAATTTGCTCGGAACGTCAAAAATGATGGAGTTATCATCAGTTCCTATTTTAGTGAAACTCGAGTGGTAAATATCTCCATGGCCGGAGATAAATTTAAAGGTTGCTGTTAACTGCTGATTTTCTTCATCTGTATATTTTAAAGTTAGTTTGAATGGCTCTTTTTTGGTATATTTCAAGGAATCATTGTCAAACAAAAACTTCTCAATTTCTGGCGCCTTGTTTGACGCTGAAAATGGATCCTTCCGTTTTTCACATGCACTGATTAATACGATCAAAATAATAACACTTATGAAAATTGTGACTATCCTGTTCATAAAAATACTTAATCCAGTTAATATTAATAAATCGATTCAATTAAGGCATAAAATTCCAGACCTTCATCCAACTCAGAAACATCCTGGTTATAAAAATCGGATGAATATGTTGCTTTATTCGCGACTCTTCCGACTACAGGAACGCCAGAAACCATATTTGTAAGTTCATCCAAAATAGCCCGTTTGGTTTCGGAGCCGACCGGGGAATAGGAAATTCCTAACAATCGTTTTGAATCATAAGCCCTGCCCATGCATGGTCGATTGACATTGTTAATAACAACTTCCCGGAACTCAATATGAATTCGACCACTGAATAAAGAGGTAATACCAATGACTTTTGAACGCCTGGGAATAAAAATGTTTCCCCATTTAGAGTCTTTCAGTACCCTGGCTTCAACCACACTGCCGGTCGCCACCGGCGTTCGATCTGTCAGCACAACCTTTATTAATTCAGATTGCATGCCAGTGAAAGTTGACGCAGAACCACTGCCCTGAACTGTGTTTTCAGCCATGTTGTTCATGACAATCATATTCGGATTTTTGTTTATCGTTTTTTGTTGATGTATCGTTGGCTCCTGGAGGAGTGAATACTGCATTTTTGGTTGCGGTTGAACGATTGTTTTTTTAGGCTGTTCATAGACCTGTGGCTGAACATTTTGTTTTTTGTCATTATCAGCTAAAAGCAACAGATCTGTTTGTTTTGGTTCCTCCCATTTGGGCGTTGTATTCGCTGCAAAACTCGGGATTTCTATGGTATCAAATTTTATAAGCTCATAATCTAACTCTTTTTTCTGTTTCATTTCGGAGGGCATCAAGGTAACTTTTGAAAATGATGTTTCCTTCTTTCCCCTGATGCTGGAGATGATGACAATTAAAATCACCAGAGTAAAAATGACTACTGATAAAATAATAATTTTTTTGATGCTTGGTAATCTGCCAGTTCTTAATTGCTTAAAAATGTCTGCAAGTTTTTCAATATTCATCGTGGATACAATTCCTTTTCATATTTCCAAACATGTTTTCTTAAGATAGCTTAAGGGTTGTTTTAACCATATTTTTAATAATCTTAGGCAAACGTAAAACACAGATCTAATTAACACTACTTAGTCACATTAAGATTAACGTGTCATTCCTGCAATCTTTTATGCAGGAATCTCCTTAACTTCCGAAAGAGATTCCCGCAAAAAACATGCGGGAATGACAGTTTCTTGACAGGAACAGGAGAAGCCATCAGCACAAATATTAATCTGACTAAGCAGTATTAAAAGTATCG